>Ga0153915_10000646_pt1 | contig 32139 bp, 24 predicted proteins | sample Opewatmetagenome_2_FD_107003 | JGI IMG/M metagenome (GOLD analysis project Ga0153915, IMG submission 107003) | Freshwater wetland microbial communities from Ohio, USA - Open water 3 Core 3 Depth 3 metaG | ecosystem: Environmental > Aquatic > Freshwater > Wetlands | place: USA: Ohio, Lake Erie... | reverse complement strand
TGAGCTGTCGCAGCGCCAAGCGGCATTGTTCCCAGATCGGGTTGGTCAGTATTTTGCGTGCCATCCCTAGCCCTAAAGCACGTATTCAACAGGTTGTACAACTTTATCGTTAACAGTCCCTAATACAACGCTCCTCCTGTGGGAATCTTAGAAAATGCGGATTCCCCCGGGGATTCCGCACCCGGATACAGAACACGCCGCCCCGGCGCCGGGAGCTCACGCCCTCAATTCGCGCTGACGCCGGCGCGCGGCGAGCCAGCAGAGCATGAGTAGCGCATGCTCGGCGTCCGCGCATGCCGTTCTCGCATGCAAATAGTCGTTCACCCGCTGGCGCGGGATGCCGAGAACCCGTGCGAGCTTTACCTTCTCACCACGCTTGCGGAGATATGGCTGCATCTGCCGGACGAGTTCGTTCCAGACCGGAGTTCCGAGGCCCGGATGCAGAATCCTCCCGCGCGGCGGCCGCACATCCGGCTTCTTCAGCCGGATCGCGATCGCACGGGCCGAGGCGAATCCGGCCTCGAAGAGGATCAGCGCGAGATCCCCAACAAGCTCCATGCGCGGGTGCAGTCTGACGTCAGGATATTGCATGCTTTCGCAGCCGCACGCGATCCTGCATGGTTTTTCTCCACCCTCGCAACAGATGTATTTCCCTTTTTCGGCATAGACCTCCGCCCGTTCCCCCAGTCTTCAGCCGGCCCCGTTTGTAACCCATTACGTTACAAGCGGACTGCGACCGGGCTGTAACGCAATGAGTTACATCATGGATTGGCCGGGGCGGTTGTTGATATCTGATTCACAAAAAAGGCGCCCGCCTCGCGGTGAGGCGGGCGCGCGAAGGGGAGACGGACCGGGGCCGAGGATCAGGCGCGGATGCCCTGGGCGAGGTGGTAGTAGACCTCGTTGCAGCGGAGCATCTGCTTGAAGTCGGCGAGGCGGGTGCCGCCGTTGATGACAGCGAGCTCGATGCCGGCGATCGTGGCGAAGTCCTCGAGCATCTCGGTCGTGACCGTGTAGCTGTAGCCCGTGTGGTGGGCGCCGCCGGCGAGGATCCAGCAGGCGCAGGCGGTCTTGAAGTCGGGTTTGCACTCCCAGACGGCGCGCGCGACGGGCAGCTTCGGCAGCTTCGGCGTCTTCACGGCGGTGACCTCATTGACGAGCAGGCGGAACCGGTTGCCCATGTCGACAAGCGAGGCATTGAGCGCGGGGCCGGCGGGCGCGTCGAAGACGAGGCGCACGGGGTCCTCCTTGCCGCCGATGCCGAGGGGATGGATCTCGAGGGAGGGTTTGCCGCTCGCGATCGATTCGCAGACCTCGAGCATGTGCGCGCCGAGAACCTGGTGGCCCTTGGGCGACATATGGTAGGTGTAGTCCTCCATGAACGAGGTGCCGCCCTTGAGTCCGGCACCCATGACCTTCATCGCGCGGAGCAGCACGCCGGTCTTCCAGTCGCCCTCGGCGCCGAAGCCGTAGCCGTCGCCCATGAGGCGCTGGACGGCGAGGCCGGGGAGCTGCCGCAGGCCATGGAGATCCTCAAACGTGGTGGTGAAGCCCTTGAAGCCGCCCTCCTCGAGGAAGGCGCGCATGCCGAGTTCGAGACGCGCGCCGTAGCGCAACGACTCGTGGCGGGCTCCGCCGCGGCGGAGCTCCTTGGCGACGGCGTACTGCTCCTCGTACTCGGCGCAGAGCCGGTCGATGGCAGACTTGTCGATCGCGGCGTCGGACGTCTTGGCGACGAGGTCTCCCACGCCGTAGCCGTTGACGGAGAAGCCGAACCTCATCTCGGCGGCGACCTTGTCGCCCTCGGTGACGGCCACCTGGCGCATGTTGTCGCCGAAGCGGGCGAACTTGGCGCCCTGCAGATCATGCCAGGCGCGGGCGGCGCGCATCCAGGCGCCGACGCGGTCCTGCACCTCGGTGTCGGTCCAGTGGCCGACGACCACCTTGCGGCCGAGGCGCATGCGGGTGTGGATGAACCCGGCCTCGCGATCGCCGTGCGCCGCCTGGTTGAGGTTCATGAAGTCCATGTCGATCGTGCCCCACGGCAGGTCGCGGTTGAACTGCGTGTGGAGATGCAGGAACGGCTTGCGGAGGACGGAGAGTCCGCCGATCCACATCTTCGACGGCGAGAAGGTGTGCATCCAGAGGATGAGGCCTGCGCAGTTGGCGTCGTTGTTGGCCTCGAGGAAGACAGAGCGGATGTCGTCCGGCGTCGTGAGGAGGGCCTTGAAGACGGTCTTCAGCGGGAGGCGTTTCGATGCGGCGAAGGCATCGGCGATCTGCCGCGAATTCGCGGCGACCTGCTGGAGCGGGCCAGGGCCGTAGAGATGCTGGCTGCCGGTGACGAACCAGATTTCGGGGGTTGCGAGGTTTTTCATGAGAGGGTCGTGGTTATTGAGACAATGAATTCGGGGGCTGGAGCCGGGGGCGGTCAGCCTTTCTGGGCGTCCTTGATGGCGAGGAGATCCTTCATCACGCGCGAGAGGTCGGCCGACTTGTTGAGTCCGCCGAACGAGTCGTGGAGCTGCCGGTAGAGGACGTAGAGCTGGTCATAGACCTTGCGGGCGGCGGGCGCCGGCTTGTAGCTGACGCGCTTGAGCGAGCTCATGCGCGCCTGTGCGGTCGGGAAGTCGGGATGGGCGCCGGCGAGCACCGCAGCGGCGACCGCGGAGCCGAGCGCGCACGCCTGGCTGGAGCCGGCGACGAGCATGGTGCAGCCCGTGACGTCGGCGTAGATCTGCATCAGCATCGGGTTCTTCTCGGCGATGCCGCCGGCGCAGACGACACGGTCGATCGGCACGCCGTACTCCTTGAAGCGCTCGATGATGGCGCGGGCGCCGAAGGCCGTGGCCTCGATCAGCGCGCGGTAGATCTCGGCGCGGGTCGTGTGGAGCGTCTGCCCGAGGAGCAGGCCGGAGAGGGTCTGGTCGACGAGGATCGTGCGGTTGCCGTTGTTCCAGTCGAGCGCGAGCAGGCCAGACCGGCCGGGCGCGAGCCTGGCGGCCTCGCGGGTGAGCCTGCCGTGGAGCGCGGCGTCGCCCTCGCACACGCCCTCGACCCACCACTTGAAGATGTCGCCGACGGCGGACTGGCCGGCCTCGAGCCCGTAGAAACCGGGGAGGATGGCGCCCTTGACGATGCCGCAGATGCCAGGGATGTCGGGCACCTGCTTGCGAGCGGAGACCACGCCGCAGTCGCACGTGGAGGTGCCGATGACCTTGACGAGGGTGCCCTCGGTGACGCCGCAGCCGATGGCGCCATAGTGCACGTCGAACTCGCCGATGGCAATCGGGATGCCGGCGGGCAGGCCGAGCCTGGCGGCCCAGGCGGCGCAGAGCGCGCCGGCGGGCTCGGTGGCGTCGTAGGCCTTCGAATACAGCCGGTCGCGGAGGCCGGCGAGCTTCGGGTCGAGCATCGCGAGGAACTCCTTGTCGGGCAGGCCCTGCCATTCGTCGCAATAGAGCGCCTTGTGGCCCGCGGCGCAGATACCGCGCTTGACCTGGGCGGGATCGGTGACGCCGGCGAGGACGGCCGGCACCCAATCGGCGAGCTCGACCCACGAATAGGCGGCGTCGAACACCTTCGGCGCGACGGCGAGGCAGTGCCAGATCTTGGACCACCACCACTCGGAGGAGTAGGTGTTGCCGCACTTGGCGATATACTGGGGCCGGTGCTGGGCGGCGAGCGCGGTGATGCGGGCGGCCTCGCGCCAGCCGGTGTGGTCCTTCCACAGCCAGCACTGCGCGGCGAGGTTCTTCGCCCACTTGCGGTCGAGCGCGATCGGGCGGTTGTTGCGGTCGACGGGAATGGGGCTCGAGCCCGTGGTGTCGACGCCGATGCCGACGACCTGGGACGGCGAGAAGCCGCGCTGCTTGCGGGCGGCGGCCAGGGCGCCCTTCACGCTCTTCTCGAGCCCGAAGAGGTAGTCGCCGGGGTGCTGGCGGGCGAGGTGGTGGTCCCTGGGGTCGAGCAGGATGCCCTGCCTCCCGCTGGGATAGTCGACCACGCAGCTTCCGAGCTCTGCGCCGTCGGCGCAGCGCACGACGAGGGCGCGCACCGAGTTGGTGCCGTAATCAATGCCGAGGGTAAATGCGGCCATGGGGGATTGAGGAGATGGATTTTGGCCTAAAGGAGCAAGGCCGGCAGAGCCATCCGAAAACCGCCGGCCGGAAACTGACTGTCAATGCTTCGACGCCTGGCCGTAGGTGGCCCCGGGGCCGTGCTTGCGGTGGAAATGGCGGGCGAGGAGTTCGGGCTCGATCGGCGGGCGCCGGGGGACGAGGCCGAAGGTCTGGTAGGCAAGCTGGGAGACGATCTCGAGAGCCTGCGCGTTCTCGACCGCCTTCGCCCCCGACGGGCCCCAGGCGAACGGGCCGTGGCGCCAGACGAGGACGGCCGGCACCTCGAGCGGATCGCGCCTGGCGAAGGTCTCGGCGATGACATTGCCGGTATTCCACTCGTACTCGTCCCCGATCTCGGAGGCGGTGAGCGGCCGGGTCACGGGCACGGCGCCGTTGAAGTAGTCGGCGTGGGTGGTGCCGAAGCAAGGGACCTCGCGGCCCGCCTGGGCGAAGCTCACGGCGTAGCGGGAGTGGGTGTGCACCACGGCGCGGATGCCCTTGAACGCCTGGAACAGGCGCCGGTGGGTCGGGGTGTCGGAGGAGGGGTTGAGCCTGCCCTCGACGACACGGCCATCGAGGTCGACCAGGACCATGCGGGCGGCGGTCAGGTCGGCGTAAGGGACGCCGCTGGGCTTGATGGCGAAGATCGCCGCGTCGGGGTCGAAGACGCTGACGTTGCCGAATGTGAGGTCGACCAGCCCCGACGCCCCCAGCTGGCGGTTCGCGAGGCAGGCCTCCTCGCGCAGATTCCGGTGTGTCATTCTGCAGGAGATCAACACCCGGCGGACCGCGCGACGGCGAGCAAAAACACGTCCGGAAAAATCGCTTCTTTCAGCTTATTTCAGCCAAGCGGGGACGCGTTCGCCCGCGATCATCTGGTCGAACGATTCGCGCGCGGTGGTGAGCTCGAAACTGCTTCCGTGGACGAGGACCTCGGCGGGGATCGCCCGGCCGTTGTAGCGGCTCGCCATGACGTGACCGTAGGCGCCGGCGCTCATGATGGCGACGTACTCGCCCTCGCCGAGCTCCTGCAGGGTGCGATCCTTCGCGAAGCAGTCGCTCGACTCGCAAATGGGTCCCACGATGTCGGCCTTGAGGGCGCGGCGGGAGGTATCGCGCTGGAGGGGCACGATCTCGTGGTACGCGTCGTACATCGCGGGGCGCACGAGGTCGTTCATCGCCGCGTCGAGGATGAGGAAATTCCGCCCATGGCCGCGCTTGAGGTACTCGACGCGGGCGAGCAGCGCCCCGGCGTTGGCGACCATGAAGCGGCCCGGCTCGAGAAGAACCTTCAGGCCGAGGGATTCGAGGATCGGCTGCAGGGCGGCCCCGTAGGCCTCGGGAGTCAGCGGGCGTTCCTCGGCCGGGAGCGCCTTCCACCAGCCCGCCTCGCCGCTGGCAAGGGCGTCCTGATAGACGACTCCGACGCCGCCGCCGAGGCTGAAATAGGTGATTCCGAAATCCTGCCGCAGCTTGGCGGCCAGCGGGGCGATCTTCTCGACGGCCTCGACGAACGGCGCGACCTCGGTGAGCTGCGAGCCGATGTGCATCTGCACGCCCTTGATTTCGAGGTGCGGGTACTTGTCCGCGACGGCGTAGGCCGCCTGGGCGTGCTTCAGCGGGATGCCAAACTTGTTCTCGCTCTTGCCCGTCGTGATCTTGTGGTGCGTCTTGGCGTCGACGTCGGGATTCACGCGGATGGCGATCGCCGCCTTGCGGCCGAGCTGGCCGGCAACGTGGTTGATGCGCGCGAGTTCGGGCTCGCTCTCGACGTGGAGGGCGAAGATGTCCGACTCAAGCGCCAGGCGGATCTCGGCCTCGGTCTTCCCCACCCCGGCAAACACGCTCCGGTCGACCTTGGCACCCGCAGCGAGCACGCGCCGCAGTTCGCCTCCGCTCACGAAATCGAAGCCTGCGCCGAGATTGGAGAACAGCCGCAGGAGCGCGAGGCTCGCATTGGCCTTCATCGCGTAGCAGATCTGGATGTCGAGGCCCTTGAAGCTGTCGGCGAGGCGGCGGAAGTTGGCCTCGACGGTCCCGGCGCTATACACATAGCTCGGCGTCCCGTACAGTTTTGCCACGGCGGCGAGGTCAACGGATTCACAATGGAGGGCGTTGCCGACGTAGCGGAATTGGTGCATAAATGCCGAAACCGCGATTTCTTGACAGCTTCCGCTCCAGAAAACGACAATAAAGTCGATTATCCCCACCATGATGCGCAACCTAATCCGCCCTTTTCGTCGTCCGGGACTCCGGATGACCTCGGTGGATAGTTCGCGCTTGAGGAAGACGGTGACGACGAACGCCCAGTTTGTCAGTTACCTGATGGAGAGCGGGTTCCGCGCAACGAACTCCGATCGCTACGAGGCGAGCCTGCGCCGCCGGCGCTTGGTAAGGATTGCGCTTTTCTGGCTGCTGGTCGGCGGCGGCGCCTGGATAATCATCGAGAGCGCCAAGGCGCTCTCGATGGATTGAACAGGTTCAGGCGACCAGCTTCAAGGTGCTGCGGCGGCGATTGATCCGGGTCGTGGTTGCCCAGGGAGTCCGCGTCACGCGTTGATTCGGCAGCGTGGCGTACGCCGGTCGTGGGCTGTCGTTGAGGGCGAAGGCAAACAGGCCGGCAACGGCGAGCGCTGAGAGGAGGAAACCGAAGTCCACGGTCGACGCATCGAGCGAGGCCATAGCCGTGATCAGCGTGAGAGTCGAAAGGAGGGAGATTACTGTCTTCATGTTCATTGTGGTGCTTGTCTCAAGAACACGGCTCCCCGTGAAAAGTTACAGCAGGCCGGAAGCCGCCCGAAACCCGCCTTCGCGCCAGACACCTGCATCATCTGCAATTTCCGGACAGATGAGAAGTTGCCGGGCTCGAGATATTTCTCTACCCGAGGGACAGGTTATGGCCGGGGATTGTCCATCTTGCTGCTCGGGATCACTCAATCTCCGATCGGCGCCGACAGCGCGACGCCCTCCAGCATTCAAGAACTGAAGGGGGTCGCCCGCTCTGAGCCCGTCGACCGGGCGCCGTCGGAGCCGTTCCTGAACGGCCTCACGCGAAGCCGTGAGGGTTGCGAAGAATACCAGCCCTTGAGCCATGAACCTTCCTCGTATCAGCAGCACTCCGGGCTTCGAATCGAAGCGACCGGCACCTTTTTCCACCCACGCCTGCCGAACCCCGGGAAGAATCCAGTCAACCGCCGGCCGGAAGCCAGCCGTTGAAGCGCATCCACTCCAGGCAGCGCCGGGGCCACAGCGCCGTCGGCCCGTACTTTGGATCGAGGCTGTCGCCGTGGGGGCCCTGGGAGTAGATGTGCAGCTCCGAAGGCACCCCGGCCGCCCGCAGCGCCTGGAAGAGCGCGAGCGAGTTCTCCAGCGGCACGCTCTTGTCGGCCATCGTGGCAACGAGAAAGATTGGCGGGGTCTCGCGGGTGACGCGTTTCTCGGGCGAGAGCTTCTCCATCATTTCCGGGGAAGCCTCCTTGCCGAGAAGCGCCTCGCGGGAGCCTTTGTGCACGAACGGACCGGTGAACGTCACCACGGGATACACGAGCACGGCGAAATCCGGCCGGGCGCTCACCGCATCAAGGACGGCGCCCGTGCGCCCCTCCGGCGCCTCCCACATCGTCGCCGCGCAGGCGGCGAGATGCCCGCCCGCCGACTCGCCGAGCACGCCGATCCGGTCGGGTTTCACGCCGAACTCCGCGGCCCGCGACCGCACGAGGCGGACCGCGCGGAGCACGTCGCGCAGCGGCGCCGGATGTCCGTATTCAACCATCCGGTACTTCAGGACGAAGACCGCGACACCCGCCTCGTTCAGGAAACGCGTCTCCGGGCCGCCGCCCTCGCCAATGGCCAGGCGCACGTAGCCCCCGCCGGGGCAGAAAATCACCGCCGTGCCGCAGGCCTTGCCGGCCGGGGCCGGGTAGACGGTCAGCGAGGGGAAATGCACGCCGACGACCCGGTTGTTGACGATCTTCTCCTCAGCCGCGTCGGCACGCAGCCCGGGGACTCCCTCCGGCCAAAGGGAGATCGTTTGGGGCCCGCCGGCAAAGGCCGCCGACGCCGCAAACAGGCTCAGCGCGCACAGGGTGGAGGTTTTCATCGGGAAAACGCGGCCTCAGGGGCCCTTGGGGTTCCAGTGATCGGGGCCTCCAAGGATCCTCTCGGCGGTCATCGTCGCGGCCTCGCCATCGGAGAGCTGCCTCGACCAGGCGACGCGCTCCGCGGGGCGCGCTCCCGGACCCCGGCTCCGGTATTCGCTGAACCGGGCCGTCTTTTCGTTCTCCGGGTTGTTCCAGTTGCTCCACCCCTCCGGCCTGATCGCCGATGGCATCTCCGTGCGAACAAAGGCGACCGCCGCATGACGCCGCCACGGCCGGCCCAGACGCACCTCGCTCACGCCGGGCGCAGCGGTGATCCGGCAATCGAGGAACACGTAGCCGAACGGCACGTCCGCCGGCGTCGAGGCGGCGGTGATCCATCCGTTCCCCTTGCAGTGAATGTGGCAGCGGTCGAAGACGGCGGTCGCCGCCGCATAGATGAAGTCCACATAGCCCTCGATATAGCAGTCCGCGAAATACTGCCGAGCGTTGCCGCCCGGCCGCTGCACATCGGGTTGCGTCCCATCGGGCCTCGGCGCGTCGGCGCGGAGCGTGTCCTGCCATCCCAGGAAACGGCAATGTCTGAAGGCGGCCCGGTCGCTGGTGACGTACATCGCGAGCCCCTGAACCTTCCTTTCCAGGGACGTCGTGTTCTCGAACGTGAGATTCTCCGCCGTGAAGTTCGCCGCGCGCGCCAGGACCGTCGAGCTGGCGGGCGTTCCCAGCTTTTTCCCGTCGGCGCCGGTCGCATTCACGTCGGTGTCAAACGTGATGACGGTTTCCTCGGGCGCTCCTTCGCCGCGCAGGGTCAGGCAGGGTTTGTTCTCCGGCACGAGGACGTGCTCCCTGTACCGGCCGGGCTTGATGAGGATGACGTAGGGCTCGGTGCGGCCGGCCGGGGCCGCGTCGACCGCGGCCTGAACGGTCGCGTAGTTCCCCGAGCCATCGAAGGCGACGATCGCGCCTATCTTCTCCTTCGCCGGAGCGGCATTCGCCGCGGCGGGCTCGGCCCGGAGGCATGGAGCGAGCGCCGGGGCCACGGCGCGCAGATCCTCCATGACGAGCCTCGCAAAAATGACGCTTCCCTCCGCATCGAGATGGGTCATGTCCGCCCCGCCGGGCTTTGGCGGATTCCATTTCGCGACCCCGGCCGGCCCGGTGCGTTCGCAGAGCTCGATGCTTCTCGCATGCAGATCGATCAGCGGGACGTTCTTCTCCTTCGCCAGCCTCCTCACCGCCTGCGCGTAGCGCTCGAGCGAAGACTTGATCTTCCCCGGATTCTCCCGGTCGAAATTCCGCCGCGTGAGCGGGGTCACCAGGATCGGAACCGCCCCTGCAGCCCGGGCCTCGTCGACATAGCGCGCCATGTTCGCGATGAACGTCGTGTCGGGATCCGTCTAGCGGTCCGGACCCTTGCCCGGTTCGTCGTTATGGCCGAATTGAATCAGGTAATAGTCGCCCTTCTCGGCGAGCGCCCGGCTCCAGCGCCCCTCGGCGAGGAAGCTCTTGGAGCTGCGCCCGCCCTGAGCCGTGTTGATGCAGACGGCGGCGTCCGTGAGGAACCGTTTGAATCCCGCCCCCCAGCCGGCGTGGTCGGTCACGGTCGAGTCGCCCACCAGCACGATGCGGACGGCGGCATTCCCCCTCGTGGGCTCGTCCGCCTCGAGCGGGCCGCCGAGGGGAAGGAGAGCCAGAGCCAGGAGGCCCCAAGCGGTCGTGCGCCAGCCGCCATGGCATCGATGGTTGATCATGAGAAGATCCTCCCCAGGAACATCAGGAAGCCCTGTCCCGCGCAAAGCATTACCGCCACCGGCGTGTCATCAATCTTTGCGACAGCCGGCGATCCCCCGCCTCAGGACGACTGCTTCAGGTATTTCGCGACCGCCTGGGACCGCGAGTGCACCTGGAATTTCTCGTAGATGCGCCGGATATACGTGCAGACCGTGGAAACGCTCACGCCGAGGTTGTCGGCGATCTCCTTGTACAAGAAGCCGCGGCTCAGCAGGTCCAGCACCGCCTGCTCTCGGCTTGAGAGCCGCTCGACATCGGCGACGGGAGCCGCCGACTCCGCGAACGACCGCACCACCTTCCGGGCGATCCCGCTGCTCATCGGCGACCCGCCCTCGACGATCTGGTGGATGGCGGCGAGCAGTTCCGGACGGCGGGTGCTCTTGAGCAGGTAGCCGGTCGCGCCCGCGGCGAGCGCAGCGAAGATGTGGTCGGCGTCCTCGTAGACGGTCAGCATCAGGAACTGGGTGCCGGGGACGAGCGGCTTGAGCCGGCGCACGCATTCGACGCCGTTGATGACGGGCATGTTGATATCCATCAGCACCACGTCGGGCCGTTCGCCGGGGATCTGCCGGATCGCCTGCTCCGCATTCGCGAAATCACTGACGAGCTCCAGGTTCGGCGCCTTCCGGATCATCTCGGCAAGGAGCCGGCGGGTGGGTTCGTCATCCTCGACGATCGAGACGCGTGTTCTCATGATGCAGCTTTTGCGGGCAGCGGTACGAAGAACCTCACGAGGGTTCCCCGCGGCGAATTGGAAAGCACATCGCAGCTTCCCCCGAGTTCCGCCATGCGGGCCTTCATGTTCGCGAGGCCGTTGCCCCGCCCCGACTTTCCCGGCGTCGCCATCAGTGCCCGGGGACTGATGCCGCTGCCGTCGTCCGCCACCGCCACGACAAGCCATCTCTCATCAACCCGGATGCCCAGGGACACCTCGGTCGCGCCCGCGTGTTTCACGACGTTGGTGAGAGCCTCCTTGCAGCAGAGGAAAAGGTGGTGGCGCATCTGGCTTGTGAGCTTGTGCGCCGCCTCCGGTCCGGGCGTGAGGATGCGGCACCGGATGCCGGCGTCCCCGAGGAAGGCCTGCGCATAATTCCCGATATAGTACGCCAGATCGTCAACGTTGTCGTATTTCGGGTTCACCGCCCACACGATCTCGTCCATCGAACGCGTGAGCCCGCTCACGACGGTGTAGATCTTCTCCATCTGCGCGGTGGCGTTCCCCGGATCATCGTCCTGCGTGAGCAGGCTCACCCGGGTGAGCCCCGCGCCGAGATCGTCGTGCAGATTCTGCGCAATGCGCGTCCGCTCGCGCTCGACCGCCGACTCGCGCTTGATCCTCTCGAGCCGCGCCCGGAGGCGCCGGTGGGAGAACTTCCTCACGCCGAACGCGATCGCACCGGCGAGCGCCAGCCCCACGGCCCCGCGAAGATACCAGGTCTCCCACCAGCGCGCCGCCACCGTGAACTCGACCTCGGCGGTGCTTTCGTCAGCAGGGCCGCCCTTGATGCCGGCTCGAACCTGGAAGCGGTAGGTGCCGGGCCGGAGCTGGGGATAGACCGCAACGTGCGTCGCCGGAGCCGTCTGCCATTCGGTGTCGAAGCCCTCGAGCCGGCAGCGAACCCGCGTCCATTCCGGAGTGCCGAGGCACAAGACTGAGAACCCGATTCCCAGCTTTCTGAAGCCGCTTTTCGGCGAGAAGCCTTGTGGCGACACCGAGGCGCAGTCGTCGCAGGAGATCTCCTCGATTCTCACCGGGGGCGGCCGGAGGTTTTCACCGGCAAGGCCCGGATCGATGCGAACCACCCCGCGTTTCGTGGTGAACCAGACTTTCCCGTCCCGGCTCTTCCAGGCGGCGGGCTGGTAGAACGCCATGCAGACGAGATCGCTCAACCCCTCGTTCTTGCCGATGAGCGCGGGATCAAGGCGGGGTTTCGCCCCAGAGAGAAAACCCAGCAGATCCTGCTGGCTGAGACGATAGATCCCGCTCGGCGAACCGATCCAGAAGCTCCCTCGATCATCCGGCACGATCTGCGTGACAAAGTTGTCGGGAAGACCCGCGGCTGCATCCACCGTCCGCCAGACATTCTTTTGCCTCACCACCAGTCCCGCCACCGTCGTCCCCAGCCAGATCGTCCCGTTGCCCTCCAGGAGGATCGCATTGATCGACCCTGTCTCACATCCGACGCTGACCGGGACAAACCGGGCCCCCTCCTGCCGGAAAAGCCGTCCATCCGAGGTCCCGCACCAGATGCGGCCAGCCGAATCCTCGGTGATATACCGCACTTGCTTGCCTTCGAAGCCATCCGCGCTTCCGAAGGTGGTCAGCTTTCCGGCTTCGAAGCGGCCGATGCGATCCGGGTCGACGGAGATCCACAGGGCGCCGTTCCTCGCGGTGTACATGCACCGGATGATGGGCACCCGCGGGTGCTCCACTTTCCTCATCACTGGCGACACCGGATCATCGATGCGGAAGATGCCCGGGCCCGCGGTGGCCCAGATCCCGTTTTTCGAATCGGGCGAAACCGAAACCGCGCTGAAGACCGACCACTCCGGCGGAGGAGGGACGATCTTCACGGCGCCGTCCGGCAGGAGGCGCGCGATGCCACCGTCCCGGTTTGCCAGCCAGATCGTGCCGCCGACATCCTCGCAGATCGCGCTGGAGCCGTTGTTCAACAGACCCGCGTTCCGGGCATAAAGTCTCACCCGCGCCGGCCGCAACCGGCGCAGGCCGCCCTCGTGGGTGCCCGCCCAGATGTTTCCATCCGCATCCTCGGCAAGGCCCATGATGTCGTCGCTCCCGGTTGCCACATGCGACACTGTCCCTCCGGAGTAGACGTAAACATCCTGGGATCTCGTGCCTATCCAGAGAGCGCCTGCGTGGTCCTCCAGCAGGGTCTGGATGTAGTGGGCGGTGGCGCGCTCGGGGAGCTGCACGACCGCGATCATGCAATCGCCTTCGATTCTGAAAAGCCGGTCGTCCGCCGCGATCCACGGGCCGCCGCGCTTGCTCGACCCCACGCGCATCTCGGCGCGGGAGCGGCCGGTCGCGAATGGGGCAAGCGTCCCATTCTGATGCCGGTACAGGTTCGTGCCGTTCGCGATCCACACCTCGCCCGATGCGCCGCAACCGAAGGTGACCACGGCCACTCCGTGCAGGTCGTCCGCCGTCCTGAAGCTCGCCGCCGCGTCCCGGGATATCCGGCAGATCGTCCCGTCGTTCGTGCTGCACCAAAGCGCGCCATCCGGGGCACAGAACAGCCCGTTGAATATCCGGCCTGCCACCGCCAGGGGCATCGCGATTGCGCAGAACCCGCCCCGGTCAAACGCAACCAACCCGCCGGTCACCGGCGCAACCACCATGCCGTGCTCCGGCGACTCGACCATCGCACGCGCAAGCAGGCTCGCCTGGCCGCCGGCCGGAGGCAGCGGATAACGCCAAAAGCGGGTGCCATCGAACCGGGTGATTCCGTTGAGGTTGGAGGTCCAGAGGAATCCATCCTTCCCGAAGACCACGGATGACACCTCCTCGGTTGGAAGCCCGTCCGAGACATGCCACTCCCGGAGCGAGAACTCGGGCCCGGATTTCTCCGCTGAGGCCGAAGCGCCGGCCGGCAGTGCGAAGGCGAGCACTGCAACGACAGCGGCGGATCTCGATAGGCGCATGGTCAGAGGAAAGGCCGCCGGATGGACCGCTGCAACGGGATCCTTGGCGCAGCCGGTTGTTTTGTCCTACGGTTTGCCATCCCGCATCCCGGACAGGAACGCATCGATCCGGTCGACAGCGATCTCAAACCACGGATGGACAAGCCAGAACGGATGCGGCGTATCGGGGAGCACCTCCATCTTTGCCCTGATTCCGAGGCTCTTCAGGCGCTCGACCATCTCCTCGCGGCCAGGGAGGATGGGCAGAGCGGAGGTGCTGTTCAGGAAATAGGTCGGCGCGCTGCGGGCGCTCACATACGTCAGCGGTGACATCGCATGCCAGATCGCCGGATTGTCGCGATAGGGCCCGTGCATGAAGACATAAAAGCGCCCGTTGTTCTTTTCGGAGCCGGAGATGAGCCGGTTATCGGCGAACGTGGCCGCCCCGTCGAGGCAGACGACTGCCTGCACTTCGCTCGACCAGTCGGGGCAGCCTTCGTCCCCTTCCAGCGCGGCCATGCCATTGCTCGCCCCGAGGAGCGCGGCCATTGTTCCGCCTGCGGAGCCTCCGACGGCGGCAACGCGGGCCGGATCGATCCCATATTCACCGGCATGCGCGCGCAGCCAACGGATGGCCGCCTTGAGATCGTGCACCGCCGCCGGGAAGCGGCCGTCGATGCCCAGCCGGTAGGCGACTGGCACGGCGACATAGCCCCGCTCGGCGAGCTGGACGGCCAGCGGACGCTCCATCGTGCGGTCGCCCGCCACCCAGCCGCCGCCGTGAATGATGAGCACCGCGGGTGAACGCTCCTTCCCTGCCGGGCGGTAGACATCGAGCTGCAGCTCGCGCAACCCGACTTTGGCGTAAACGAGGTTTTGCTTCGAAACGACCTTCGCGCTCGGCGCCTCGGCGACCGGTTCGACATGCGCGCTCGGGAATGCCGCCCGGGCGAGCCGCAGCACTCCCTCCCGGGTGAATCCCGGCACGGCATAGATGTCATTCCGGCCGATCGCCGCCTGTTCGGCCGGAGGCGGGCGGTCCCTCACCTCGGGCTTCCAGCCGTCGGCCCCGCCCAGCACCGCGCCGGGAGAGACTGCCTGGGCGTCGGCCGGGTCCACCTGCCGCGCCCAGACGACGCGGCTGCCGCGCGCACCGTCGCCCCGCGATCCCGCCTCCGCGAACCGCGCCGTTCCTTCCCGCTCGCGCCTGCCCCAGTTGTCCCAGCCCTCGGGCCGCACGACATCGTCCATCAGCGTGTCGATGAACATGACGCTGGCGTAGTCGCGCCAGGGGCGCCCCAGGAACGTCCGCACCCCGGACGACTCGGCCGTGATGTGGCATCCCACAAAGACCAGCCCAAAGACCGACTCCCGAGGCGTCGACGCCGCCGTGAGGTAGCCGGCGCGCCAGGCATGGAGCTCGCACCGCGAGAAAAACGCCGTGGCACCGCCAAAGATGAAGTCGACGTGCCCCGCGATGTAGCAGTCCTCAAAATAGTGCCGCCCGCGGTTCACGAGGACCGTGTCCTGCCAGCCCAGGTAGCGGCAGTTGCGGGTGACAAAACGGTCGCCGTCGACGCGTATAGCGAGCGCCTGGCCGTTCGGCCCCGCCGAGTTGACGATCGTGAGGTTCTCGACCGTGAAGTCGTCGGCGTCGACCGCGAGCGTCGCTGTCTTGAATGTGCCGATGGGCCGCCCATCGAGACCCGTCGTGCCCGCCGTCAGGTCGAAGCCGATCGTCGTGCGCAGCGGATCGGTCCCCCGCAGCACGATGAAGCGCTTCTCCCTCTGCGCATACACCGGGGCATGATAATACCCGGGCTTCACGGTGATCACCCAGCGCGGAGAGCCGTCGAGCTGGGGCGCGGCATCGATGGCAGCCTGGATCGTCGTGAAATCGCCGGATCCGTCGGCTGCGACCACGGCGCCGGCCCTGGAAGAGGCGGCACACCATGGGAGGATCGTTGCCAGCAAGACGGCTTTGCCGAGAGGAGGGATTGATCTCACGTTGAAAATGGAGTTGGGGCGGTGACCAGCCACCGCCCCAACAAGCGGCGGTGGCCCCCCACCGCCGCAGCTTCTTGTCTATGACAACTGGACCGCCACGGTCGATGCTCTAGAACGAACCCTTCAGGCCGAACACGATCTGCCGTCCGAAGGTGTCGATCCAGTAATTCTGGGCGTAGGCCGGGGTCTGGGAGCCGGCGATGCACCATTTTTGGGGCACATCGGTCAGGTTGCGGACATTACAGAAGAGGCTCACTCTCTTTGAGAGCTGGTATTCGACGTTCAGGTCGACGTATTTCCGCGGCGCGTAGTACAGGTGGGCGTCCGGGGCGAACGTGGTGCCGCTCCAGCTTGTCCAGAGCTGCTTCCCGCGGCGGTTGAACTTGACCATCACCAACCAGCGATGCCCTGCATAGGTAATGCCAAGGTTCGAGGTGTCCTTGATGAAGGTGCTGAAGTCAGCCGTGTTTGAGGCCGAGGACATGTGCAGCTGCGTCGTATTCGCCGTCAGGCTGAAGTCCTTCGCCCAAGCCGGGAGGAAGGCGAAGTTCAGGCGCTGCTGGTAGTTGATCTCGATGCCGTCCACCCGGGCCGCGCCCGCGTTGACCTTCGTGGTCAGCAGGTAGCCTACGTAATCATCGTCGATGCCATACTGGCTGGCCAGACCGGAGGTCAGCTTGGTGGACAGCGTTGCGAAGAAGTTCGAAATGTCCTTGCGAAACACCGACACCGTGAAGAGGCCGCCGCCCTTGAAATACTGCTCGGCCGAGATGTCATAGCACTTCGCGGTCCAGGGCTTAAGGGCGACGTTGGTCGCGCTGACGGTGCCGAGATAATCGGTGCTGTTGCTGCTCGGATCGTAGGTGTTGACCGTCGCCGTCGGAACGACGTTGGACAGATCGGGCCGACCGAACGTCCTCGCAAAGGCGAATCGCAGGATGGTGCTGTCGGTCAGGTTGTAGTTGGCGTGGAAGCTCGGGTAGAAGCCCGAGTACTTGCTGTTGCCAACGTACCCGCGCTTTTGATACATTATCCGTGCTTCCTCGATCGATCCCGATGTTCCGGCCTCCGTCTTGCGCACCAGGCTGCCCGAGGAGTCGTGGACGAACGTCCCGTCGGCATTCCGCTGATAGATGGCCATCTTGTCATACTTGCAGCCAAGACCATAGTTCTTGGTCTGCTCCCAGCGCACGCCACCGATCAGGTGCAGCCGGCTGTGCAGGAGCCAAGTATCGGCACGGAAGTAGCCGGCGGGAATCTCCTGCCTGAGGTATTCGGAGTTCTGCGCGTTATTGATGTAGTCGGAAACTGTGCGCCTCTTGAAATATTCCGGATGATCCTTGAACCGGTCATACACACTATAGCTGCTGATCGTGCGCATGTTGCGCCAACCCCAGGAATTGTTCTGGTTGATGTAGGCGGTATCAAGGAATTGTCCGGCGGTGTCGTCGGAGCTGTTCGCCACGCCGTCGGGCCCGACATAATCGTACAGGTAACGCTCGCGGTTGTTGTCGCGCGTGTTCTCGCGGTAGGAGGCGCCACTCTTGAGAACCACGGGGATGTTCTTGATGCTGAGCTTGCGTTCCACATCGACGCTGCTGTCCCAGGTCGTGGCATGAGCGAGGACCGGGTCGCTCTCCGCGGTCGCCAGACGATAATTGTTCAGGTCACGGAAATCGATGCTATTCCCGGAGGAATCCTTGAACGACACGATCGTCGGAACCGAGTCGACGACCCCGCCCAGGTACACTGCTGCGGTCGAACCGGTGTTCATATACGCGGTGGCAGTGTTGAAGTGCCCCTTTGCAGTGTCCTGGAATTCGGCCTTGGCGAATGATTTGCTCATCATCGCGTCGATCTTCCAGTCCCGGTTGGTGAAGCTGTAGGTGAGAATCGCCTGATCGGCGTCGTTCCAAAAATGCCGGACGGCATTCGACACATTGGCTATGTTGCTGGCGTAGGAGCTCTGGGTGTAGGTCGGGCTGAAAGAAGTAGGCGTCAGGCCACCCACAGTGAAGGCTCGGTTGTCATATTGAAGGAAGTACTTGTTGGTTTGGAGGGTGAGTCCGAAAACATGCTTGTTGGCGATCTTCCAGTCGGCCTTCACGCTGTAGGTCTGGCGGTGAACATCGGAAGGCGAATCCTGAATGGACCAGTAATAAAGATAGGGAGTCGACGGGGTGCACCCGGTCACCCAGGAGGCACCGCCCAGCCAATAGGCATAGCGGCGGCGCTGGACATTGAATTGGTTCGAGACGAGACCGTTGACCGTGATGCCGAAGTTCTTGTTGACCGGATCAATGTAGTTGAAGTGACCTCCGGGGTATGTCTTGTAGCTCTTCTGGTTGTAGGGGCCGGCCGACTTCTTGAAGACATCCGGATACTGGTCGTTCATGCTGGCCTCGGCCTGCCATTCAAAGACGGGTTTCGAGTACTCGAAGGCGGTGCGTGAAACCATGTTGACCGAGCCACCCAGGCTGTCCGCAGGCTTGTCGGGCGTGGGCTCCTTGGTGATGTCGACGCGGGCGATGTTGTTGGTGTTGAGCACCCAGAATTCCGTCGCGCTGGAGGCGCTGCCTGTGCCGGCCGTCGCCACGCGGGCGCCATCGACCGAGACCCCGGTGTAAGCCGAGCCGAAGCCGCGAACCAAGATGGTGTTCGCGTTCGAACCAATGTAGTCGACCGCGATGCCCGGCAGGTACTTCAGGAACTCGGCGGCATTGCCCTCGTGGACGCCACCAAACGCATCCGTTGACACGACCGTTTTGATGTTGTCGGCATACTGCTGCTCGTTCGTCGCGATCGCGCTCGCGTTGGTGTCGCGCTCGGCGGTCACAACAAAGGCGTCGAGCTTGACCGCCTCGTCGTCGGCCACCGCACCGCCGCCGCGGCCGAGGTTGATGTCCTTCTGGACCGATTTCCCGGCCACGACCTCGACCGTCACCGTCTTCGGATCGAGGCCGCTGTAGGTCACCTTGAGCACCGTGGTCCCCGCGGCCACCTCGGCCAGCGTGAACTCGCCGAATTGGTTCGTCAGCGTGGAAGCCTTGGTGCTGGCCACCTCCACCTGGGCGTTCTTGATGTACTGCCCGTTCGTCGCGTTGCGAACGCGGCCGGTGATGGTGCCGGTGCCGACGTCGGCGGCGAGCGCCGCCGAGCCGAGCATCAGAGTGAGTGAAACAAGCGCGAGGGCGCTGAGGGTGCGGACGACCCGGCTGAAGATCGGAAGAAACAAGCCGGTGGGTTTGCGTGTGGTCATTGAGGGTGGAGTATTGGCTTTCGGAAAATCCTTCCGCCGACTCATGCGCCACTTTTCGGAGACGCGTGGGGTTTGGGTTCTCTTCGGCGGGAGGGGTGTGAGGACTCTTCACTCTACCAATCTGCCGCGCCGACCGCATGTCCCCTAATTTGTGGACAAGGGCGGCGTCACCAATGCGCGCCCGCTGAGGCTTCCACAAGGAAGCGAGGTTCGGAATGCCGCGGATCTTCTCGTTGAAAAAGCCCCTGCGCCGGCAGATGAATGTTCCGCCCCGTCGGGAACCCTCTCCGCAAAATGAACCACAGCCCCCGTGCCCTCTTCATCGCCGGCCTGCTGACCGCCGCCTGCGGCGCCCTCGCTGCCACCAACCAGACCGTGAGCCTCCGGGGCGACGCCGGAGGCAGGGTGTTCGAGGGGATCGGCGCGGTGAGCGGCGGCGGCGCGACCTCGGTGCTGCTGAAGGACTATCCCGAGCCGCAGCGCAGCCAGGTGCTCGACCTGCTGTTCAAGCCCAAGTTCGGCGCCTCGATGAGCACGCTGCTCGTGGAGGTGCCCGGCGACGGCAATTCGACGCAGGGCTCGGAGCCGAGCCACATGCACGCGCGGGGCGATCTCGATTGTTACCGCGGTTACGAGTGGTGGATCATGCGCGAGGCGAAGAGGCGCAACCCCGCGATCACCCTCGACGCCTGCGCGTGGAGCGCACCGGGCTGGATCGGCAACGGCAGCTTCTGGTCGCAGGACATGGCGGATTACTATGTGAAGTGGATCCAGGGGCTGAAGTCCGCGCACGGGCTCGACCTCGATGCCATCGGCTGCCGCAACGAGCGGGGCGTCGACCTCGGATTCCCGAAGATGCTCCGTTCGGCACTCGACGCCGCGGGGCTGCGGCGCGTCCGCATCCACGCCTTCGACAACTGGGGCGAGAAGAAGTTTGAGTGGGTGAACGCTCTGTCGGCCGACCCGGAGCTGCGCGCCGCGGTCGGCATCATCGGCAACCACACGATGTCGGAGATACCGGCCTCCGCCGAGGTGCAGCGCCTGGCAGCGTCGCTCGGCAAACCGCTCTGGAACACCGAGGAGCACGTGTACCTCAAAGGCTTCGAGTGCGAACTCAAGCTCGTGCAGTGCTTCAACGAGAACTTCATCCGCAGCGGCATGACGAAGGTCGTGAACTGGTATCTCGTCGGATCGGTGTATCCGACAGAGCCCTACGCCGAGGATCCGGCGGCGCTGATCGCCAACTCGCCGTGGAGCGGATTCTACCGGCCGCGCGAGGTCCTCTGGGGCTACGCGCACTACGGGCAGTTCTCGCAGGCCGGCTGGACCTATCTCAACGGAGCGTGCGGCAGGCTCGATGGCGGCGGCTCGTTCGTGACCCTCAAGTCCCCGGGCGCCGACTACAGCGTCATCCTCGAGACCGCCGACGCCACGGCGCCGCAGACGATCGCGTTCACCGCCGGCGGCGGCCTCTCGACCGGGCCGCTCTGCGTCTGGCGCAGCGACGCCCGCGAGCAGTTTGCCCGGGAGGCGTCCATCGAGCCTGTGAACAGGTCGTTCAGCCTCACGCTCGAGCCGAAGTCGATCTACTCGATCTCCACCACCACCGGGCAACAGAAGGGATCGTTCACCGGCGTCCCGCCGGAACGCAGCTTCCCCTTCCCGTACCGCGAGACCTTCGACGAGTACGTCGTGCCGCGCGGGCATGGATACCTGCCGCATTACACGGCCGACATCAGCGGAGCGTTTGAGATCGCCGACCGGCCGGATGGCCGGGGCAAGTGCCTGCGGCAAGCCGTCCCGCAGAAGCCGATGAGCTGGGCGCCCGAGTGGCTGCCCTACACGATTGTCGGCGACGCGAACTGGACCGACTACGCCGTGAGCGTCGACGTGCTTTTGACGAACAACGCCGGCGCCGGGCTCATCGGCCGGGCCGTCGAGGTGGGCAACGGCTGGGGCACCACGCCGAAATGCTACTACCTGCGCCTGAATCCGGACGGAGCCTATGGCCTCATTGCCATCAACGGCAAGGCGGGGCCGCAGGACATCGGCGACAAGGAGAACCAGGAACGCCTGCGCGCCGACGCCGCGGCGGGGAGGCTCAACCACCTCGGCGAAAGAAATGCCGTCTCCGGCCGGATCAGCAGCTTCGACCCCGTCAAGTGGCACAATCTGAAACTCGTATTCTCCGGGAGCACGATCAGCGCCTACGTCGACGGCGAGAAGGTGGCCGCCATGACCAACACGCTTTTCTCGCGTGGCATGGCGGGCCTGCTCGCGTGCGACAACGGCAACGAGCTGAGCACCGCGTGCTTCGACAACCTGGTGATCGCGCGGGTCAATGGCCCCGAGCCCGGGCCGACAGTGTTCTCGCCCGCGCAGACGCCGATCTACAAATAACCCTCCCGGAGAACGGTGGCGACAAGCCGATTCCCCCGCCTCCCATCAGCGCACGCCGAAGACCGCGTCGCGCAGGCGGAGCAGCGAGAGGCGGAGCACGAGCAGCACCGCCTCGATCGTGATTCCGAACGAGAGTTTCGAGCGCCCCTCGCGGCGCTCAGTGAAGACGATCGGGACCTCGCGCACGCGGAATCCGGACCTTCGCGCGAAAAAGTGGACCGCGATCTGGAATCCGTAGCCCTCCGGCGTGATCCGCCTCCAGTCGAGGCGCTCAATCACGGCGCGCCGAAACGCCTTGAAGCCGCTCGTCGGGTCGGTCATCGGCATCCGCGTGAGCAGGCGCGTATACAGGCTCGCGCCGAGACTCAGCATCAGGCGCCAGAGGGGCCAGTGGACGACGCTGATTCCCTGCAGGTACCGCGAGCCGACGGCGATGTCGGCCCCGCCGTCCAGCGCGGCGAGCAGCCGCGGGACATCCTGGGGATCATGCGACAGGTCGGCGTCCATCTCGAGGGCGGCCGTATAGCCGCCGCGAAGCGCCCACTGGAACCCGTCCTTGTAGGCCGAGCCGAGGCCGAGCTTTGCCGGCCTCTCAAGCAGGTGGACGCGACTGCCGTACTCCGCATGGCGGCGGACAAGCCCGCCCGTGCCGTCGGGCGAATTGTCGTCGACAACGAGCACTTCGAGCGCCCCCGGCAGCCCAAGAAGAGCGGCGAGGACCGACGGCAGCGACGCGCTCTCGTTGTAGGTGGGGATGACGACGAGCGGCCGGCTCCCGGGTGCATCGCCCTCGCTCATGGCAAAGCACGAACCATCGGAAATTCCGCTCCGGATACCGGAGCGGACTTATCGGCGCGGGGCTGGATCATCGGGGCGAATGATTGGTCTTCCGAAAGTGGACGCGATCATCTCCATTGCCAATCGGAAACCATTCCCGAGACCGCGCTTGATCCGGCCGGCGCGCACCCGTTGAATCGCAGCGCAATGTCCGATTGCGCGCAGCCTCATCAGTCCAGCAGGCAGGTTGCTGCTTCCGACGCCACGGAGCCCGGCCTCCAGGCCGATGCGGCGCTCGATGCCTCCTTTGCCGTGCCGCCGTGCGCCGCGGCCTTCTCTGCCGAGCCTCGTGAGATCCTCCTGACGGGGGCGAGCGGATTCCTGGGGGCTTTCGTGCTCGATGCCCTGATCCGGGAGACTTCGGCCCGCGTGCGATGCCTTGTCCGAGCCCCGGCTCCAGCGGCGGCGTTCGAGCGACTGGTGCTGTCGCGCCGCCGCTTCGGCGTTGACGGCGACCTGCCGCGGGATCGCGTGGAGGCCGTGTGCGGCGACCTGGCGTTGCCGGGGCTGGGCATCTCCGAAGCGGAGCACGCGGCCCTCGCGCGGAACGCGGACACGATCATCCACGTCGGCGCCGCGATGAACTTCTACCAATCCTACGAGGCCCTGCGGCCAGCCAACGTCGGAGGAACCGGCGAGATCCTGCGGCTCGCCGTCCGCGACCACACCAAGGTCCTGCACTACGTCTCCTCCTCGGGCGTCTTTGAAGCGCGCTCCTACCTCGGCATGACCGTCCGCGAATCCGATCAGCCGGCGCGGTGCGACCACAGCGTCACGGGCTACACGCAGAGCAAGTGGGTCGCCGAGCGGCTTGTCGCCGCCGCGCGAGGGCGGGGCCTCCCGGTCTGCATCCACCGGCCGCCGTTCATCACGGGGCACTCAGTCACCGGCGCAGTCGACTTTGACAACCTGATGACCCGGATGATGGTCGGCTGCATCCAGGGCGGTTCCTGGCCCGACGAGTCCGCGCCCGTTGACCTGGTGCCGGTCGATTACGTCAGCGGCGGGCTGGTGCGGATTCTGTGCCGGCCGGAATGCATCGGCCGCACGTTCCACTACGCCGGCCGGCGCAGCCTGCAGTGGGCCGACATCGGGCGGGCCCTCCGGGATTGCGGCTTCGCGCTCGATCTTCCGCCGTTTGGGGAGTGGAAGCGGGAAATGAGGCGCTTCGTCCGCTCGCGCGACAACGCCCTTCGGCCCCTTGCCCCTTTCTTCCTGAAGACCAACCCGCGGCTCGCGGAACCCTCACCCGACGCGTTCATCGAACCGCGGCGGCCGAGGTTCGACGGTGCGGCGACCCGCGAGCTGCTGGCCGGCCTCGGCGTCGAGGCGCCAGATCTCGACACCCCGCTGTTCGTGACCTACTGCGACTATTTCCAGCGTTCCGGCTGGGTGCAGCGACCGTCCGAAAAAAAGGCCTCCGCCGGCACAGCCCACCCCGATGCCTAGAAAACGCCTCGAAGAGATTGCGCTGCGCGTGCTCGCCCGCCGCGGGCAGGCCCGGACCTCGCTCCCAGCGGCGCTCGCCGACCTCGATTCGATCGCGCGGATCGAACTCATCCTCGCGGTCGAGGCAGAGTTCGGAATCGAGTTTGCCGAGGAGGAGATCGCGGGCATCGCCACGATCGAGGCGCTGGACGCCGCCATCGAGGGTCACGGCCACGCCTCCGCGCCGCCCGCCCCCCAGCCGCCCATGCACGCCGCGTTCGCGCCGGGCGGAGCCGACGACCTCCCCCGCTCCCCCTTTCACCGGCCGGCGCGCGTGCTCATCGCCGGCTGGACGCGGCTCTGGTGCCGCCTGTCCGTGACAGGGGTCTCGAATCTTCCTGAGGCGGGCTCCTGTTTCCTCGTGGCGAATCATGCGAGCCACCTCGACAGCCTCGTGCTCCTGACGGCCGCCCGCGCACGCCGCCACGATCTCATCTTCCCCGCGGCCCGGGACTATTTCTTCTCCCGCCGGCGATTCGCGCAGCTCGCCCGGCATGTCCTGCCCCTGCTTCCCTTCGAGCGCGAGGGCGCGACGGGCGAGCTTCTGGGGAATCTCCGGCTCCTGTCCGCCTGCCGCGATGCCGCGCGCATCATCGTGCTGTTTCCCGAGGGCACGCGCTCCTCTTCGGGGGAACTGCTTCCATTCAAAGAAGGCCTCTCCTTCTTCGCCGGACAACTGCAGGTGCCCGTGGTTCCGTGCTGGATCGACGGCACGCACCGCGCCCTTCCGCGCGGGGCCTGGCTGCCGCGGCCCGGCCGCCTCCGCGTCGCCTTCGGCCCCCCGGTGTCTCCGCAGGCCGACGGGCGCGTGCCGACCGCCGGGATCCGGCAGGCCATGCTGGCGCTGCGCGACTCCCTGCCATGAGCAAACCCGTCGTCGCTGCGTTCGATTTCGACGGCACGCTGAGCGAGGGCGTGAGCGGCCTGCGCTTTTTCCGGCAACTGCTCGGGCCCGCGCGCTACCACGGCTGGTTCTGGGTGCGCCATCTGCCTTCGCTCGTCTGCTACGGGATGCGGTGGCGACACGAGGCGAGCCTCGACACGATCAACCGCGCGGTCTTCGCCGGCCGCCTCGCCGCCGATGTCGAGACTGAGGCCATCCTCTACGCCGAACGCGAACTTCCCCGACACCTCGTCGCCCCGGCGATGCGGGAACTGCGCCGCCACCTCGCGGAAGGCCACCGCTGCCTTCTCGTCAGCCGCGGCTACGAGGCCTACCTCCGGCCCTGGGCGCGGACGCTGGGGATCGACGGCGTCGTCGCGACCCGGCTCGAAGTCGGGCCCGAAGGTCGCCTGACCGGCGCGATGCCCGAACCCAGTTGCGATGGAGAGGAGAAGCGCGCACGCTTGCTTCAAATGATCGGCAATCGAGATGCGTGGGAACTGCACGCCTACGGCGACGGCCCCGGGGATCATGCCATGCTGGAGGAAGCCGACCGCGCCTGGATCCGCACTCCGGCCGGTTTCGCGCCCTGGCGGGGCAAAGGGAGGACGGCATGAGGCCGCAGCCGCTTTCCTTCACAAACTGGGGGCCGCCCGGCCGCGCTTTCGACGCCTCTGACAAGCCCGCGTTCTGGACGTTCGCCCAACGGATCCTTGGCATCTCGCAGGACTCGGTGATCCCGCCGGCCGATCCCTCGACCCTCCGCATTCCGCCCACGGCCGCCGGCGACGCGCTCCTGGGCGAGCTGCGCGGACTGCTCGGCGAAGACAATGTCGCCACCGACGGCCCGACCCGCCTTCTCCACAGCTACGGCAAGAGCTACCGCGACCTCCTGCGCGCCCGCCGCGGCGAACTCCGGCGCGTGCCCGACGTCGTCGCGTTCCCCGGATCGCACAAGGAGGTGGAGACGCTCGTCGCCATCGCATCGGCCCGCGGCGCGGCGATCATCCCCTTCGGCGGAGGCACCAACATCGTCGGCGGCATCGAGCCCAGCCCGGGAGCCCCGGGCGTCGTCCTCACGGTCAACCTGCGCCGCCTCAACCGCCTGATCGAGCTCGACGAGGTCTCGCAGGTGGCCCGCATCGAGGCCGGCGCCCTCGGCCCCGAACTCGAGGAGGCGCTCAACCGGCGCGGATTCACGCTCGGCCATTTTCCCGACTCCTTCGAGTACTCGACCCTCGGCGGCTGGCTCGCCACCCGCTCGGCCGGCATGCAGTCCGACGCCCGCGGGAAGATCGAGGACATGGTGGTGTCGGTGAAGCTCGTGACTCCCGCCGGGACGCTCGTGACGCATCCGGTGCCGCGCGCCGCCACGGGGCCCGACCTCAACCAGATCGTCGTGGGGTCCGAGGGCACGCTCGGCCTGATCACCGAGGCGACCATGCGCGTCGCGCCGCTCGGGCACCGCGTTTACCGCGGAATCATGTTTTCGGACTTCCGGAGCGGCGTTGAGTTCATCCAACACTGCTGGAAGGCGGGAATCCCGCCGGCGACCCTGCGGCTCTCCAACCCCGAGGAGACCGAACTGGGGCTCACCCTCAAACCGCGCAGCGGCTTCTGGAGGCACCTGCTTTCGCAGGCGGTGAAGGCCTACCTCTGCCGAGTGCGGGGTTTCCGGCTCGAGGAGACCTGCCTTCTGATCGTCGGGTGGGAGGGCCACCGCGCCGAGGTCGTCCGCCAGGAGCGGCAGGTTCTACGGCTCGCGCGGGCGCACCGCGGCTTCGACCTGGGCCGGACGGCGGGTGACACGTGGTACGCCCGCAAGTACGAGTATCCGCTTCTACGCGACCTGATGATGGAGCGGGGCGTGATGGTCGACGTCACCGAGGCGACCGTGCTCTGGCGCGACGTGCTGTCGACGTACGGGAAGGTGCATGCGGGCCTGCGGAAGGCGGTCGCCCGATATGGGCATCCCGGCTACGTCGGCTGCCACCTCTCCCACGTCTATGCCAACGGGGTGTGCCTCTACTTCACGTTCGGCGCCCCGCAGGAGCCCGGCAACGAGGTCGCCCAGTACCTCCGGATCAAGAAGCTCGCCGTCGACCTCTTCGTCGAATCGGGCGCCGCGCTTTCACACCACCACTCGATCGGGTACGAGCACCTGCCGTGGGTCGAGGGCTACCTCGGCCCCATCGGGTTGCGGGCGCTCCGCGGCCTGAAGGCCTCGCTCGATCCCTCCAACCTCTGCAACCCGGGGAAACTGCTGCCGTCGCCGGAGTCGGGGCTCGACCATTACTGGCCTGGATGGAAACCGCGCGACCCCGGCCGCGACGAGCCATGATCGCACGCAAGCGCATCGACATCGGCTGGGGCGATTTCGCCCATGCCGCCGGCGCCTGCTGCGGGCTCGTCCGCCGCCCCGCCGCCGGAGGCGCCGCGCTCCTGACGCGCCGCGCGGACGCCCTCGTGTGCCTCTCGGTGCGCAGCGGATTCGACCTTCTCCTTGCCGAGCTGGCTCTTCCCGCCGGGAGCGAGGTGCTCGTGTCGGCCATCACCATTCCCGACATGACGCGCATCCTCATCGAGCACGAGCTCGTGCCGGTGCCGGTCGACGTCGATCCCGAAACGCTCGACGTCGACCCGTGTTCGCTCGCCGCGCGCCTGACCCCGGCGACGCGCGCCGTGCTCGTCGCCCACCTGTTCGGGAGCCACCTCGCGCTGCGGGATGTCATCGGCTGGGCCCACGATCGCGGGCTGCTGGTGCTCGAGGACTGCGCCCAGGCGTTCACGGCCGACGATTTCGCCGGACACGAGGCAAGCGATGTGCGGATGTTCAGTTTCGGAACGATCAAGACGGCGACCGCCCTCGGCGGCGGCGTGCTCCTCGTGAAGGACGCGACCCTGCTCGCCCGCCTGCGGCAGCGGCATGAGGCGTGGCCCGTGCAGCCGACCGGCCAGTATTTCCGAAAAATCCTCAAGTTCGCGTTCTTCCGTCCTCTCCTGCTTCCGCCCCTCTACGGGATCCTGATGCGGGCGATCCGGCTCCTGGGGCGCGACCCCGACGCGATGATCACGCGCCTGGGGCGGGGTTTTGCCGGGGGCAATTTCTTCGAGCGGCTGCGGCACCGCCCGTGCGCAGCGCTCGTCGACCTGATCGACCACCGCCTCGCCACGTACGACGCCGGCCGGGTCCGGCAGCGGGCGGCGGCCGGCGAGCGGGTGCTCGCGCGCCTCAAGACGCTGCGGCCGGTCGGAGCCCAGGCCGCCGACCGCACCCATTGGCTGTTCCCGCTTCGCGCGCCCAACCGGAAGGAGCTGATGCCGCGCCTCGCGCGCGCGGGCTTCGACGCGACCTGCGCGAGCTCAAGCCTGTTCGCCCTGCCCGACGTGCCCGGTCATCCCGCCCCGCGGGCGGCCACCGCAGCGATGGCCCAGGTGCTCTACATCCCCGTCTACCACGAGATGGGCCCCGCCCGCCTCGACCGGCTGGCCGACCTCCTCAACGAGATCGCCGAGACTCCCGCCCCTCCCCGGATCTGACGCCTCTTCACCCGCCTGCGCGCCTCTCCGCGATGATGGCCGCGAGGCGGCGGATCGTCCATGGCTCGAAGAAATCCTCGTAGCGCAGCTTCGCCCCGAACTCGGTCTCGCAGAGTCCCTGCAGCTCCACCGCCGCCATCGAGCTCAGTCCCTGCTGGACGAGCGGCCGGTCGGGGTCGAGGGCGGCAGCATCGATCCCCAGAATCGAGGCGATCCCCGCGCGCAGCTTCTCGAACTCCGCCGCGGGAAGCGGAAGCGCCCCGTCCATCGCTGCCGCCGGGGCCGCCGCGCGTCCCGCCCCGCCGGTCGTGAACCAGGCGTCGAGCTTGTCGCCGAGAAAGAGCTCGCGGCACCGGTACCGCTGGACTTTGCCGCTTGAGGTCTTGGGTAGGCTGGCGAACCGCACGAGGGCGCAGTGCGCGACTGGAAGCTGGTATTCCTCGCCGACCGCCTTGCGCACGGCCGCCACGATTTCCGCCGGGGCGAAGCTGCGGAAGTTGAGGTGGACCTCGTGGACGACGGCAAGCGCCTCGCCGCCCTCGTCCTCCACCGGGAACGCCGCGCCCGCGGAGTCCGCGAGCGCCGGGTGCGCCGCCCGCGCGGCCGCCTCGATGTCCTGCGGATAATAGTTCACGCCGCCGATGATGATGAGATCCTTGCGGCGGCCCGTGATAAAAAGCGCCCCTTCGTGAAGGAAGCCGAGATCGCCCGTGCGCAGGAACGGGCCCTCCCCCGTGTCCGCCAAGTGGGCGCCGAACACCTCCCCGCTGAGCTCCGGCTTGCCCCAGTAGCCGCGGGCGACGCTCGGACCTGCCACCCAGATCTCCCCGACGACGTCCGGAGGACAGGAACGGCGGCTCTCCGGGTCGGCGATCACCACCCGCTGGCCGCCGAGCACCTCGCCGGAGGCGGCGAGGCGGATGGCGCCGGGCGCACCGGGAGCGGCAAGGCTCACCCGGCTCCTGCCGAGCTCCCCGCGGTCGAAGGAGCGGATCACGGGGCCAAGTCCCCGGCGACGCGCGGCGACCACGAGCGTGGCCTCGGCGAGACCGTACCCCGGGCACCAGGCTTTCGCCGAGAAGCCGCACGGGGCGAAGACGCGGGCGAATCGCTCGAGCGTCGCAGGCCTCACCGGCTCGGCCCCGCTGAAGGCGGTGTTCCAACTGCGCAGGTCGAGGCCGGCGATGTCCTCATGCGTCGCGCGCGCGGCGCACAGATCGTAGGCGGAATCGGGCGCTGCCGAGGAGGTCGCGCGGAAATGGGATATGGCCCGCAGCCAGAAAATCGGATCGCTCAGGAAGGTCTGCGGCGCCATGAGCACGTCCGGCACCCCGTGGTGGACCGCCGCCAGCACGGTGCCGATCAGCCCGAGGTCGTGGTACGGCGGGAGCCAGCTCACCCCGAGAACCTGCTCGGGAGTCATGTCGTACGCCTCGGCCTGGAGTTCGATGTTGTGCTCAAGCCCCCCGTGCGTGACGACCGCCCCGCGCGGCTCGGCGGTGGAGCCCGACGTGTACTGGAGGAACGCCGGCGTGCGCCAGTCGCAGTAGGGCAACGGCCAGTCGTCCGGCGCGCCGGGCTCGCCGCCGGGCTGCAGCCACTCGAAGCCGTACGGCAGCGCCGGGGCCAGGCGCGGGCCGAGTTCGCGGCGCAGTTCCTCCGGGGCGATCACGAACCGCGCGGCCGAGTCGGCCGCGACCGACACGACCCGGTCCATGAGCCGGTTCCGCCGCGGCGGGTAGACCGGCACCGCGATCGCGCCGGCGTAGAGGCACCCGAGAAAGCACGCGATGTAGTCGAGGCCCGGCGGCAGGACGAGCAGCACGCGGCTCCCCTCGGCCCGGCGCGCGCGAAGCGCCTGGGCGACGGCGAGCGCGCGGTTGCGGAGCCCGGCATAGCTCAGGTCGGCGGCGGCGAAGCCGCCGCCGCCGAGAAAGCTGAAGGCGACGGCGCCCGGCCTCCGGCGCGCATGCTCGTCGAGCCGCTGCATGAGGCTGCGCGGACGGGGCCACGATGGAATGCGGTGCTCCATGAGAAACTGTTCGATCCCTGCTGAAAACAGGATGAGATTGACCCTGTAGATCTTCTCTCCGAGATACAAAACAAACTCAAGAACCCCGAGCCCCGAATGATCAACGAACCGCTGCGGTTAACGGAGGAGAAGCTCCGCGAAAAGCTGGAGCCCTTTCCCCAGGAATTCCAGGAGATCGTCCTCGCCTACCGGCGCGCGCCCTCGCCCGAGCTGCTCGGGAAGATCGTCACCGGCATCCTTGAGTACAATGGCGGCGACCTGTTCCGGGAGCAGCGAGCCCAGAAGGGCGGCGCCGTGCGGCTCGTCGAGGATGTCAATCTCGACTCCCTCTCGCTGGTCGAGCTCTCGTTCCAGGCCGAGGAGTTCCTCGGCGTGATCATCAAGCTCGAGGATTTCCCGAAGATCAGGACGCTGGACGAACTGCAGGGATTCCTGCGAGCCAAGGCCTTTCCGCCCGCAGCCCCCACCGCCTAGGCGGCAGGAAATCATGGGCTCCGCCGACCGACGAGTCGCCATCACCGGGCTGGGTTTCATCACCAGCATCGGTAACGACCGCGCCGAGGTGACGGACAGCCTCCTCCGCCAGCGCCACGGCATCGCCCGGGTCGACTTTGCCGGGCCCGACCGGCCGATCGGGGTCAAGGTCGCCGGCACCGTCAAGGGCTTCAAGACTGACTCGCCCTTCTGGAGCAAATGGAGCTACCCGCCCCGCTACCGGTTCCTGCCGAACACGCTCCGCTCGCTCGCGCCGCACGGCCTCTATGCGACGTGCGCCGCCGAGCAGGCGATCGCCGACGCCCGCCTGACCCCGGCTGACGTCAGCAGCGAGTCCACCGCCCTCTTCAGTTGCTCCGCCGGCTCGCCGTATCTTCTGCGTCATTACCTCAATCTCATGTGGGACACGCCCGACATGCGCGGCACCCCCATGGGGGTCGTGAGCTCCATCCCCGGGACGCTTAATTTCAACCTCGGCACCTATTTCAAGATCCGTGGCGGCAACTGCGGGTTCGTGTCGGCCTGCGCCTCGTCGGCCCACGCGCTAGGCTATGCCTTCGACGAGATCCGCCTCGGCCGCCTGGAGCGCGTGATCGTGGTCGGCGCCGAGGACCTCAACACCGAGAGCGTCGTACCCTTCATGAGCATGAAGGCGCTGAGCGAATGCGACGATCCCGACCTCGCCTCGCGGCCCTTCGACCGGAAGCGGGACGGCTTCGTCTCCAGCGGCGGCGCGGCCGTGGTGATCGTCGAGTCGGCCGAGGCCGCCGCCGCGCGCAACGCCGCGCCCTACGCCGAACTTCTCGGCTGGGCCCAGTCCTCCGACGGCGTGAACATCGCCATGCCCCATCCGGGCGGCGAAGGGCTGGCCCGCGCGATGCGCGGCGCGCTGCGGACGTGCGGGCTCGCGCCGGCGGACATCGGTTATGTGAACGCCCACGCGACGTCGACCCCGCAGGGCGACCACTCCGAGGCGCTCGCGCTCCACGCGGTATTCACGGAAGCCGGCGCTCACCCGGCGGTCAGCAGCACCAAGGGGCTGACCGGACATCCGCTCTCGATGGCGGGCGCCATGGAGGCGGCCTTCTGCTCCCTGGCCATCCGCGACGGCTTCGTGCCTGGCAACGCCCACCTCGAGGAGCCCGACGAGGCCTGCGCGGGGCTCAACCTGCCGCGGGAGACGCGGGCGGCCGCCCCCGGCATCGTGATGAGCAACAGCAGCGGCTTCGGCGGCAGCAACGTGGTGCTGGTCCTCGCGCCGTGGAAGACCGCATGACCGGCGAGCCCGCGACCGTGAGGGAGGTCGACCTCGCGGACCACCGCCAGGTCGCGCGGTTCATCAAGCTCCCGTTCGATCTCTACCGCGGCGTGCCCCAGTGGACGCCGCCGCTGAAGATGGACATGCAGCGCCTGATGGACCCGCGTCGCAACGCCTTCTTCCGCCACTCCCAGGCAGGCTTTTTCCCGGCCGAGCGCGGCGGGCGCCCGGCCGGCCGGATCGCGGCGATCCGCCAGCGTTTCTACAACGAGAAGCATCACAACGACAC
>Ga0153915_10000645_pt1 | contig 32164 bp, 28 predicted proteins | sample Opewatmetagenome_2_FD_107003 | JGI IMG/M metagenome (GOLD analysis project Ga0153915, IMG submission 107003) | Freshwater wetland microbial communities from Ohio, USA - Open water 3 Core 3 Depth 3 metaG | ecosystem: Environmental > Aquatic > Freshwater > Wetlands | place: USA: Ohio, Lake Erie... | reverse complement strand
GCATAACGGTCCGCGCATATGTGACGTGGCCCGAGGCCAACCGGGCCGAGGGCCATGTGGCGGAGCGGCGCGCTGTAGCGCCGTGGAGCCCGAGGCGTCCTCCTGGACGCCGATGCACATATACGCTGTAAAATGAAGGCGCCCATGGGATGCTGAATGACCTCCGCACGACAAACAACCACTGTCTTTTTATAGTCGAAAACAAAAAACAGTTTCTGAACACAGCCAGATCCGGCCTGCGGTCCATAACGACTTACGGCTGGTATCCTCCCAGATCATCATGAACCACGAGCCTTCAGGATGCAGATGTTAGCAGGCCGGCATGCAATTGAGAAAACCAGAATATACTACCGGATCATCCCAGTCTTTCAGGACACGCTCTTCATAACCCCCAATTTCTTTCCCGCTTCCATCCAAAGCGGCGCCTTCATCTTTACTCGTTGAGTGTGAATTTCACTTCTCTTCTATATTACTCACGCTTCCTCTTCAATCACCAGGCACCTCCCGCCGTCTCCTACGTCACAGGAGTGCGTCTTCCATGAACCATTATCTCGAGGCCTTCCATCGGGAGGCCAGGAACCGCGGTTATGCCGCCAACACGATCAGAGCCTATGGCAAAGGCCTGAACCGATTCCTCGAGTTTTCAGGAAAGACATCCTTCGAGCCCGCGGAAAGGATATCCCGGTTCCTCTCGGCATACGAATCCCAGGAGGCCAGGCGTATCGCCTGGAATGCGATCAAGCTGTTTTACGAACTGGTAGTGAAGAAACCCTGTCCCTACCGGTTGGAAAAGGTGCGTCCGCGGTATCGGCTTCCCGCTTTCCTGGAGCGCGAGGACGTCATGCTTCTGCTTTCCAGGATCCGCAATCCGAAGCACAGGCTCATGATCTCGATGTTGTTCGGCTCCGGCCTCAGGGTCGGAGAGATCGTCCGGATCAGGATCCGCGATCTGGATTTCCCGTCGTTGACGCTGCGGATCGTCAATGCGAAGCAGAACAAGGACCGGATCACCGTCTTCTCGGAATCGCTCGCTGCGGAATTGAAGTCTCTCGTGCAGAACCGGGAAGGAAAGGAGTTCCTGTTTCTCACCCAAAGCGGGAAGCCGTACACCAAACGGACGGTGCAGGCCGTCTTCGCGCGTGCCTATGCCGGAAGCGGCATACAAAAACACGCTTCCTGTCACACGCTGCGGCATTCCTTCGCCACGACACTGCTGTCCAACGGGATCGACGTCCGGGCCATCAAGGACCTCTTGGGCCACAAAAGCATCAAAACGACGATGATCTACCTTCATGTCACGGAGAGGACAGCGGCAAGGATCAGGAGCCCTCTTTGAGTATCGCGAATTTCACTATAACACCCAGGGGAGAGCGGTGTAGGGAATTTCGCCTTTTCACGGACGCGCCATCCCGCAGCACTCCTCGCCGGCCTGCTACACCTCGAGGCTCGTCGCGTCCTCGCAGATCGTGAACGGCTTACCGTACAGTGCGGCGATGCGTCTTTTCGCGTCGGCCACGTCCCTGAGGACGTCCGCGCCATTGTGGATGAAGAGCAGACGCCCGACGGAAAAGCCGTTTTGGTTCAGGTAGCCGCACACGCTTTCCACGGTGTGGTGTCCCGTCTCCATCATCAGGACGTCGCATCCGCCGCGTAAAAAAGGCTCCAGGTCGGCGGGTTTCCCTACGTCGCCGGAGAAGACGATCCTCCGGCCCTCCGCCTCGATCAGATAGGAAAAGGAGCGCCATGGCTCGCCTTCCGTCCGGCGCAGATGCGTGTTGTGAAGCGCGGTCACAGCGATTTCCGGGGTGTCGCACAGGCGTCCGTCGGCCACCTCGTGGGCGCGGATGGAAAAACTCGTCTTGAACCCGTCTTCCGTGTTTTTCAGGATCTTCCATATCCCGTCCCAGGTCTCCAGGTTCGGTATGTAAAGGTCCACGTCGTCCGTCTTCTCCGTCTTCCTGGAGTGCGTGAGCTTCCTGATGTTCCAGAACAGGTTGGCCAGGCCTCCCACGTGGTCCATGTGCGTGTGCGTGAGGAACACCTTGCGCACGCGCGGAAGCGGGACGCCCATGCAATGCGCCGTATGGGAGCAGCCTTCCCCCGCGTCGAACCAATAGAGGCCGCCGGACAGCTCGACGGCGAAGGAGACGTGCCTCCGGTCGGGCCTGGGGGCCGTCCCGGCGCAGGTGCCGAAGAAGTGAAGCAGCATGGACGGAAGCATAGGACGCCGGACCGCGGGAGGCAAGCGCCGGATTTCACGATCCCCGGCCGTCCTATCCCTTGATGGAGCCGACCATGACGCCCTTGACGAAGTAGCGCTGCACGAAGGGGAAGACCAGCATCAGAGGCAGGCAGGCGATGAGCGCCACGACGTACTTCACCGATTCGGCGATCTCCAGCATGCGGGCCATCGTGTTGCCGTCGTCCATCTCCGCCGACATCATCTCGACGGAGATCTGGCTGCGCAGGAGGATGTCGCGCAGGACCAGCTGCAGCGGATACCTGCTCTGGGTCCGCATGTACAGGAGGGCGCTCCAGTAGGAGTTCCAATGCGCCACTCCATAGAACAGACCGATGACGGCTACGATGGTCGTCGAGGTGGGAAGCACGATCCTCAGGTAGAACTGGAAGTTGTTGCACCCGTCGATGATGGCCGCGTCGTGGAGCTCCTCCGACACGGACACCGTGAAGAAGGTCCTCGCCACGATCAGGTTCCACGGCGAGACCGCCACGGGCAGGACCAGGGCCCAGATCGTGTCGAGCAGGTGGAGCTGTCGGACCACGAGGAACGTCGGGATCATGCCGCCGCTGAAGAACATCGACACGACCACCAGCGTCGTGATTGGCTTGCGCAGCACGAAGTCCCTGCGGGAAAGCACGAAGGCGGAGGTGATCGTGACGAGCAGGTTGATCCCCGTTCCCACCGCGGTGTAGACGATGGTGTTCAGGTAGCTGCGGAGGAAAAGGGCGTCGCTGAAGACCCGTTCGATGCCGCCGGTGTTCCGCCCCACCGGCCACAGGAGGACGCGGCCATTGATGACCTCGCGCGGCGTGCTGATCGAGGCGATCGCCACGAGATAGATCGGATAGAAGATGGCGCAGGCCACCGCCGCGACGAGTACGGCATTGACCACTGTGAAGATCCTGTCGGCGTCCAGCCGGACGCGGCGGATCGAAGGATGGAGCGCTTTCACGGATGCCTCCTACCAGATCCCCGTGTCCGACAGCCGCCGCGAGATCCGGTTGGCCGTCAGGAGCAGAAGCAGGTCGACCATGGAGTTGAAAAGGCCAATGGCGGCGGAATAGGAGAACTGGCCGCTCAGGATCCCCGTCTTGTAGGTGTACGTGCTGATGATCTCGCTCACCGACAGGTTGAGCGGCGCCTGCATCAGGTAGATCTTCTCCCACCCGACGCCCATGAGCCTGCCGACCGACAGGATGAACATGATGGACACCGTGGGGACGATCGCGGGCACCTCGATGAAACGGATGCACTGCAGCTTCGTCGTCCCGTCGATCCGGGCCGCCTCATAGAGCTCGGTGGGGATCCCGGTGAGCGCTCCGGTGTAGACGATGCTGTTCCAGCCTACGCTGCTCCAGAGGCCGGAGACGATGTAGACGGGAAGGAAGGAGCCGGCGTCGTTCATGAAATCCACCTTCGGCAGGCCGACGGCCGCCCGGACCTGATTGAACACGCCCACCTGGCCGTTGAGGAAGACGCCGAGCATGCCCACGACCACGACGACGGTGACGAAATTCGGCACGTAGACGATCGTCTGGACCACGTTACGGAAGCGCTTCGAGACGATCGAGTTGAACATCAGCGCGAGGACGATGGGCACGGGAAAGGTGACGACCAGCGTGAAGAGGCTGATGCGCAGCGTGTTGCGGATCAGGGGCCACGCCGTGTTGAGGGAGAAGAACTCCCGGAAGTTCCGAAGGCCCACGAAGGGGCTGCCTGTGAAACCGCGGGAGGGGATGTAGTCCCGGAAGGCGATCTGGATCCCGTAGAGGGGCCACAGGTAGAATACGACGTAGTACAGGACAAGGGGGACGATCATCAGGCACAGGTCATAGTCCCTGCGCAGGGACCGTCCCAGCCGCCCCGCGGGATTCGTTTCCCTCACCGCATCCCGTCCCAGCAGGCCCGCAGGTCGGCCGGGGTCACGGGGCCGCCAGGGCCGCGCCGGTCGACCTCGAACATCACCGGCCCGTCGTAGCCGGCGCCTTCCAGCGCCGCGACGATGGCCTTCCAGTTGTTCACGCCCCGGCCTGGAAGCCAATGGCGCTCGTCCACCCCGTCGTAGTCGGACACGTGCAGCGTTACGATCCGGCTTCCCAGGGCGGCGATGAAGCCCTCCGCCCGTTCCTGCAGCAGGTGGTTCGTGTCGCAGCAGACCCCGAGTGCCGGCAACCCTTCTATCAGCAGGCGCACCTCCCCACTCGTGTTCCCGAGGCAGGTCCGCGGCAGGCACTCGAGGGCGAGCTGCAAGCCGGCCCGGGCGGCCCGATCGGAAAGCCGGGAAAGCGAATCGCGGCACGCCTCGATCCTCGCCTCGCGCTCCCCGGAGGCGAGGGGCTCGTAGCTGCCGTGGATCACGGCCTTCCGTGCCCCGAGGTCCGCGGCGAGGGGAAGCAGCTCCCCGAGCGCGGCGACGATGCGTCTCCGCTCCGTCACGTCCGGGACGGAGACGTCCCATGCGTTTCCGAAGGGGAGGTGCGCGGACCAGAATCGGACTCCGCGCTTCTCTCCCTCCCGCCTCAGCGCGACGCACCGGGCCGCCGGATCACCCCCGACCTGCAGCCATTCGCCCCACAGGAGCGCCTCCACCCATGCGAGCCCCGCCTCGGCGCACGCCCGCAGGGTGTCTCCTATCAGCTCGCCGCACAGGCCGGCGGACGTCCCTATCTTCCAGTCGGATGATCCCATGCATGCCTCCCCGGTATCGTCACGCGCTCCCTTCGGCCCTTCTCACGAACCCGCGTTCCACCTCTGGAGGGCGCCCTGGTAGATCGCCATGAGCCTGGAGAGCTGAAGCCCCTCGAGCCGCTTCAGGAACGCGTCGTACTGGGCGTCGATGTCCCCCCGGTTCATGATCCAGTTGACCTCCTGCTCCTTGATCGCGTTCTCGATCTGAGGCAGGATACGCGCGATCTCGTTCGCCTCGGCGCGCGACATGATGACCGGCGGGAAGACGTCCTTCTGCTCGAGCGCGTAGGGCGCGTACACCGAAGCGAACTGGTACTTCGAGTCGTCCTTCTTGGTGGTGGATGCGCCGTCGGGAGTCGCCGGCCCGTAGATGGCCTCCGCGATCCGGTTGGGGATGTAGACCGGCAGCATGCGGGTCGTGGTGTCCCGCAGCCATTCTTCCGCGTTCCAGCCTTCCGGTTCCTTGATTTTCTGGTACTTGCCGCCGTCGAGCTTGCGTGTCTGCCGCCCGAACATCCCGTAGGCTTCCTGCACGGAGTTGTCGGGCTCGTACATCTCGTCGGCGTAGCGCATCAGGACCTGCGGGTTCTTCGCCTTGGAGGTGATCACCAGGCTGTTGCCCGTGACGCCGCGGATGTCATTGTTCCACAGCCGGATCCCCGTGGGGCCCTTCAGCGGCGGAAGCGGGATGTACTCGACCGTGCCGCCGACTTCCATGCCGACACGCATCGGCCCGACCTCGACGTCGCCCCTCCAGCCGTTGACCAGGCCGTAGACGGCCGTCTCCGCGCTGCCCTTGGCGCGGAAGCGTGAGGCGTCCTGGGTGAAGGCCTCGGGGTCGATCAGGCCCTCGGCGTAGAGCGTGCGCGCGTACTTGATCGCGTCCTTGTAGCCGTCGGCCATCACCGCCAGGGTCGCTTTTCCGTTCCTGACGAAGCGGTTGATTCCGGGTCCGATGAGGCCGAAGGAGCCGAACAGGGTCTCGCCGCAGTTCCCCGCCCAGGTGTCGGAATACTGGAAGGAATACGGAATCTCGTCCTTTTTGCCGTTTCCGTTGGGATCCCTGTCGCGGAACGCCTTGAGCACCGCGGTCAGTTCGTCCGTGGTGGCGGGCATCGCCAGCCCCAGCTTGTCGAGCCATTTCCGGTTGATCATCTGCGAGGTCCTGATGTACTTGCCGCTGCCGGGCCAGAGCGAGAACTGGTTGACGGCGGGGAACGCGTAGATCTTGCCGTCCGGGTTGCGGATCATCCGGGGGATTTCGGGCGTCTCGGAAAACGCCTCCTGCAGCCGCGGGCAGTACTTCGCGATGTAGTCGCTCACCGCCAGAAGCGATCCGGACGGGCCGTAGGTGCTGATGTCGTCGCCCGTGAGGATGTTGGACATCATGTCGGGCATGTCGCCGGAAGCGAGCGCCGTGGCTTTCCTCTCGGGCACGGCCGTGGCCAGCACGTAGTCGTACTTGACCTGGACGCCGGTCTTCTGCGCGCGCTCCTTGTACAGCGCCATGTCGTTCGGGTCGCGCTTGCCCAGCGCGTAGGAGATCATCATGGTGTACGTGACGGGCTCCTTGACTATCGGCAACCCCTTGCCCAGATAGAGGTTCCCCTCCATCATCCTGCCGCCCTCCGTCGTGGCGGCCTTCGCCGCCGTCCCTATCGATGCGCCGGCCGCGGGCTTTTCCGAAGCACCCCCGCCGAACGACATGGACGGGACGAGGGAGAGCGCGAGCAGCAGCAATGCCGCTCTTGCCGCGAAATTCTTCATCTCACACCTCCTGGCTGTCGAGTGGATCCGGCGCTTTCCCTGTGTTCCCGCGTCGGTCAGATGTCTACCCTGGCACGGGAACCGGCATCGCGGTATGGAGGAATCGCACCGCGCGTATGGAAAAACCGCCCTTTTCAGGCGCGCGGGCCGCCTACAGGGACTCCCGGCGGCGGTACTCCGTGGGCGTCACGCCATGGTTCCGCTTGAAGACCTTGCGGAAGTATAGGTAGTCGCCAAAGCCGGATTCCTGGGCCACTTCGTTGACCGAGAGGCCGGTTTTCGCGAGGAGCGTCCGCGACCGCTCCATTTTCAGCCGCATCAGGTACTTCGAGAGGCCCATCCCCGTCTCCTTCTTGAAAAGCCGGGAAAGGTAGACGTGGCCGACGTGGAACCGCTCCGCCAGATCGGGAAGCGCCGGGCTCCCCTCCAGGTTCCCGCGGAGGTAGGTTATCACATCCGTGACCAGGCGGTTGTCCGTGGCCTCCGGCTCGCCCTCAAAGGGAGGCAGGACCGCGTCGTGGACCGCCCTGGCGAAGTCGGCGAAGCAGGCACGCGCGTCCGGCCATCGTTCCACGAGCGAGTGAAACCCGGGCTCGACGCGCTCGTCGCCGCCGTCGGGCGGGTAAAGCGAATCGAGCAGGCTCCAGGACCTGGACAATTCCGTGATGCTGACCTCCGGGAGGAGGTCCCGCAGGCCCGCAAGCGTCGCTTCGACCCCGGGGCCGTCCTTCCGGAGCGTCTGGTGCGACAGCAGTCCCAGCAGGTGGAGGTAGCGCTGCCTGGCATCGCTCCCGTATCCCACGGTCCGGATCCGCGACCCCGGGTCCATGAAGAAACCGTAGGAACGCACGATCGCCTCGCCCACCCACGCCGAGGGCGCCCCGGTTCCATCCTCCCCCGCCGTGACGACCCCGACTCCCGACACCTCCGCGGCCGCCATCGCATGGAGCTTCCGGGGCATGTATTCCTGCGAGGACACGTACAGCCACCGGTTCCCGGCCAGCCTGCAGGCCGCGGTGGAGCCCCGGCCCTCGAGCGCCTCCATCCGCGCGCCATTGGCCACAATGCTTTGGACCACGCCCCCGTGAAGGCACGCCCGGAAGGCGTCACCATCGTCGTCCTCGATCGACGCCATCAGGGAGGAACTCCTGGCTTCGGAAAGCCGGAGATCGAGGATGCGGCGGAACTTCACGAGGTGCGCCACGACCTCGTCCGTCTCGATGGGCTTGAGCACGTATCCGTCCACCCCGTGTTCGATCGCGGTCTTCGCGTATTCGAACTCGGCATGGCCGCTGATGACGACGAAGAAGGTTCCGGAAAGCCGCGGCTTCACCCGTGCGATCAGGTCCAGTCCGCTCAGGCAGGGCATCCGGATGTCGGTGAACACGACGTCGGGGCGCAGCCGCCCGATCTCCTCGAGTGCGCTTTTCCCGTCCCCGGCCGTACCGCACACAGTGAAGCCCTGCGCCTCCCAGGGGATGCCGGCCGCCAGGCCGTCGAGGATGTACTGTTCGTCGTCGGCCAGGAAGACCTTATGCATCGGTCGACGCCTCCCCGACGTGGAACAGGAGCTCCACCAGGGTGCCCCGCCCCGCCTCGCTCTGGACGCGGATGCCGCAGTCGGTGCCCGGGTACGACAGCCGGATGCGAGCGGCGACATTGGACAGGCCGATCCCCGCCCCGGGTTCCCGCGCCCCGGACGGCGCCCCGTCGCATAGCCCGCGGTTGAGGGCATCGAGGCGCTCCGCCTCGATGCCGGGTCCATTGTCCTCGACCGTCACGCGCAGCGTCTTGGCGTCCCGCCTCAGCGCCTCGATGCGGAGGCGGCCGCCTCCCGGCAGGAGTTCCAGCCCGTGCACGAAGGCGTTCTCGACCACAGGTTGGAGGCACATCTTGGGCACGAGGCAGCCGAGCGCCTCCTCCTCCAGGCGGTACTCCGTCTCGAACCTGCCCCTGAAGCGCACGTTCTGGATCTGCACGTAGTCCCGTACGACGGACATCTCCTCGGCGAGCGGGACATTGTCGTATCCCTTGATGCTGTAGCGCATGATCCGCGCGAGCGACCTGGCCGTCGTCTCCACGTCGGGGCTGCGGTCGACCACGCCGATCGAGCGGATCACCTCCAGCGTGTTGTAGAGGAAGTGGGGGTTGATCTGGGAACGCAGGAGGGCGATCTCCGACTGCTTGCGGGCGATCTCGATCCTGTAGAGCCGCGAGTTGTTCTCCACAAGCTCCGAGGTCAGCCTGTGGATCTCCGCGAGCATGCCATTGAGCTCCGTGGAAAGCAGGGCCATGTCGCGGTTGCCGCGCACGGCAATGCGGGCCCCGAGCTGCCCCATATAGTCGTGGCGCATGTCGCGCAGGAAGGCGATCAAGCGGTCTATGGGGCGGACGACCGAGGACACGGCCGCCGCGTACATCAGGAGCAGCAGGGCGACGGCGGAGAGGAGGATCGCCGCGCTGAACCACAGCGACCGGCGCACGGGTCCGAAGAGCACGCCCTTGTCCACGATCGTGATGAGGATGCCGTCGAGGCCCGCCACATCGTGGACCATCACGCGGTACCGCTCCGTCTCGAGCGGCGCGTTGGTGAGCCGGGCGCGTCGGGCGATGTCCTGGACCGCCCGCTCCTGGGGGCCGATGTTCCCGACCACCTCGTTTCCCCCGCGGTCGTAGACCACGTAGCGGACGCCGTCGATGCCCGAAGCGCCGCCAGGGGCGTGGCTCAGGCTCTCCGGGTCGACGGCCGCGAACACGATCCCGAGCTTCGGGTCTTCACTGCGCTGCGCATTGAGGATGCCGCGGTCGAAGACGGTGCAGCCGATCAGCAGCCTCCGGCCGGTGATGCCGTAGTCGCACATCCCGAGGCTGTACGCATAGGGCTTGTCCGCGAGGGCCGCGGTGACGCGCGACTGCACCTCCGGCAGGTCGTAATAGCCGATCCCGCCGCCGTCCGGCCGCAGGACCCCGATGTCCTCGACGGCGGGCTTGAGGCCGCTCAGGCTGATGAAGTAGTCGACAAGTTCCGAGGCCACCAGATGCCTGCGGTAGCTCTCCTGCTCGGTGAGATACGCCTTGATCGTCGGGTTGATGGCGAGGCTGTTCACGATGTCGTCGATCCCCTCGACGTTCGCCGAGAACTCGCCCCGGAACTGCTCGAGCACCCTGTCGGTGTGCGCGATGGCGCTTTCCGTGATGCTCTGCAGGCTCGAGGAAACGATGGCATACCAGGCGGCGGTCAACACCAGGATGCTGAGCATCCAAAGCGATGTGAGCTGCTGTCTGGTGCTCGCCTTTTTCATGAACCCGATCTGCATGACGAGTGTCGAGACTACCAGCGCGGCGGGATGATTGCAATGGCGACGGCAGGCTCGATGGGGCGTAAAAGACAGTTTGGGGACCCGCCATTTGCTTCTCCGCATGATTTGACTATACTCAACCCCCGGTGATGCAATACATCATATTCCTGATTCTCGCTCCGATCGCGGCCCTCGCATCCGCCGGCACCATCATCGTCTCGACGATCTACAGGAAGCAGGCCCGCTTCATCACGCTGAGGGTCTTTCTTTGCTCCCAGTTCCTCTTTCTCATAGGCAACACCCTCGAGTTGATCCTCCCCACCGAATCCGGGACCCTTTTTTTCGCCAAGCTGAACTACCTCTTCATCGCGGGCGGTCCTGTTCTCTGGTTCCTGTTCTCGATGGAGTACGCCGGATTCAGGGCATGGCTCAGGCCCGTTCCCGTGGTCCTGGTATCCGCGATACCCGTCATGACCTTCGGGTTCGCCGCATGCAACGATTTCCTGCACTTAATATGGAAGGAATACCGTTTCGAACCGGTTCTCGGGATGCTGGTGATGAAGGTGTCCGAATACGGCCCATGGCTCTGGGTTCACTTCGCGTACTGTTACGTTCTGATGATCCTGGGCGGCTTCGCCATCTTCGCCAAATACATGCAGTCGCACTCGTTCTACAGGAAGCAATCCGCCCTGATCATCGTCGGGGTCATCGTGCCCCTCGCCTTCAATTTCATCTATCTCCTCAAGCTGATACCGGGACTGACAAAGGATTTCTCCCCCGTGTCCTTTGGATTAGGAGGCGTTTGCTTCGCGGTCGGGATACTCCGTTTCCGCCTCTCGAACGCGACGCCCGTCTCGCGGAGCGAGCTGATCGAGGGCCTCAACGACGGATTCCTTGTCGTGGACCGTGAGAACAGGATCCTGGATCTCAATGCCGCCGCGACGCGTTTCTTCGGCTCGGACGGGAATCGGCTCATCGGGACGGACATAGCGCAGCTCTTCCCGGCGTGGGGCGCGGAGTGCCTTCCACGTGACGGGGAACGGCTGCGGAAATGCGTTCCCGAGTACAGGGTCCGGGGAATCGCGGGCCGGGTGGATATGACGGTGAGCGCCATACCGGGGGAGCGCGGCGGCCCGACGGCGTACCAGGCCATCTTCCGGATCGGGAACGGGGTCCCCTCCTCCGACTCCGTCGGGCCGGAGTCGGAGGATACCGGGCCGCGGCCCTTCCTGCGCATCGACTCCAGCGGGCGGATACGGGCTTCCGGCCAGCTCGCCGCGGTCCTCGATTATCCCGAGGACAGGCTGACAGGCAGACGCGCCGGGGACATCATGATGGAGCGGCTGCCGTTCGAATCGGGCATGCTCGACGGGGTCGTGCCGCTCACCCTACTGCGGAGCACGGGCGAGGCCGTCCGGGTGAAGGCATCTCTCAGCCCGTGCGCCGGCGACGGACCGGGGGAGCGGGACATCCGCCTCACGGTGATCGACATGAGATTCCCCAGGGAGGCCTTTTCCATCCGGGAAAACCAGATCATCGGCCTGCTCGCGGAAGGGCTCACCAACAAGGAGATCGGGGAGAAGCTCTTCGTGTCGGAGAACACGATCAAGGCGCACCTGAAAAGCATGTACCGCAAGGTGGGAGCGAACCGGCGGAGCCATTTCCTCCATGTCGTCACCGGGGAGGTCGGAAAGTAGCCGGGGTTTGCGTGCCTTCCGCGGAATCGGGGACGACTACCCGAAATTCACCCTTTCCCGCCCTTTACACCCCGGGGACGCGGAATCATATTCCCCACATCTTTCGCTAAGGAGACGCATATGAAGAGAATGCTCATTGTGGGATGCATGACGGCACTGCTTGCCGTCGGGGCTTTCGCCCAGGTTTTCGACTTCACGATCGTGAACAGGACGGGTTATACCATCGACGCGGTCCACGTCACGCCCGCGGACGACAACGAGTGGGGGGAGGACGTCCTCGGCGTGGACACGCTGCAGAACGGGAGATCCGTGGAGATCAGGTTCGACTCGTTCTACGAGGCCCTCCTCCTCGCCTTCAACATCGATAAATACGACCTGCGCTGCGACTATTCGGACGGAAGCACGGACGAGTGGCACGACCTGAAGCTCGAGGACATCAACGAGCTCACGCTGAAGCTCGACGGGGGCGGCAACGGGATCGCGAGCTGGCGTTAACAGGGCGCGAGGCGCGCCGGGGAAGGCGGTTGGGCCCGCCCGGTAAGCGGGGGAAGACCACGGCGACCTATCGGAAGAAGCGGTAGCCGGAGAGCCGGATCGTCCGACCGGCCCGGCTCCACGCGACGCGGTCCTCGTGCGGCAGGCTGCCGTTTTCAAAGCAGCGGCGCATGACGGCGTCGAGGTCCCTGACGTACGTGGTTTTCTCCCCGGTGCCCGTATCGGACCAGGACAGTACGGAGTCCGCGGGAAACTCCAGGATCTCGGGCATGGAATCCTGCATCCCGTCGATGCAGAGGACTTCCGGGACCGCCGCCCCGATGGGGCAGGGGACCCGGCCGGTCCCGCGGACCGCCTCGATGCAGGTCCACATCTTCCTTGCCGGCTGGGCCTCGGGATCCCCGTAGCGGAGGACGCTTCCGTCTTCCATGACGGCGAGGATGTCCTTGTCGGCGTCCGGGTCGTACACGACCCTTCCCCGCTCGAACTGGTACTCGAACCGCTTCGCCGAGGCGCCGTGCACCGCATGGGATCCATAGAACAGGATCACGACGCCTTCGTCGGTGACGATCCTGGCTGCCGCCGTGTCGAAGTTCTCGATGGGGTTGGCCCGATAGAGCTCCGCGGTGACGCTTTCGGGGACGGCGCTGACGGCCATGTCGTTTCCGCTCATGTACAGCATGTTGTGGATGTTGTGGGAGCCGCCATTGTGCGCGACGCTGTCCAGCACGTACCTTCCTTCCCCGTCCATCCTCCTTCCGGCCCAGGAGTTCCTCGCGTAATACCTGTCGGAACGGGCCCTGAGGAAAAGGGCCTTCAGGACCCTCGGCTTCCCGAGCTTCCCGTCGAGGATGTCCCTCTTCAGCCGCAGAACGCCCTCGTCGAAGGACATCTGATAGCCGATGGCCGCGAACCTCCCCGTCCGGGCCGACGTCTCGGACATCCGCAGCGCCTCCTGGACGGTAGAACAGGCCGGTTTCTCGCAAAGGACATGGGAACCGCGCTCCAAGGCGGCGCACGTCTGCTCCGCATGGTACTGGATGGGGGAGGCGATCACGGTCAGGTCGGCCTTTCGCTCGGCAAGGAGGTCCTCCAGGGTCCTGTACACGGGAACTCCCCGCCTGGCAAGCTCCGCCGCGGCCGCGGGATGCTTTTCCATCCCGGGTTGCACGACACCGCAGAGCGCCGCATGGCAGGCGTCTCCCCGCTCCAGGATGGATTCGAGGAACATCTTCCCGTATCCGCCTATGCCGACCAGCGCCACCTGGACGGTTTTCATGGCCGGCCGCCTTCCGACCAGGGCTGCGTCTGCGTGACGACCTTTTCGCCCGTCCGCACCGCCCGGTCCACCATCAAAGCGAGGTACTGGTCCTGCGCCGCCTCGGCCAGGCCGTAGAAGCCGGGCCCGCCGTGCACGTAGTCGTCCATTTTCCGCAGGCAGGAAGCCACCGCGATTTCATCGTCGGAGAGCCTTGCCGGGACGAAGGGGTTCCCGTAGATCCATTCTTCCCCCATCGTCACGCCTTTCAGATGGTAGCCCTCGAGATTGCCGTTCTCGCCCGCCTGGACCCTCCGCAGACAGGTCTCGATCGGAGTGCGGAAATCCCGCAGATACCGAACCTCGGCGTTGCTGATCTCCCCCCTGCTGCCGCGCACCAGGATCCGCTGGAACCGGGCCCAGGACCTGTGCTGGTCCTTCGCGAAGTCATAGACCCCCAACTTCCCTCCGAAATCCAGGAAGGCGAAATCCTGCACCGTCTCCACCAGGTTCTCCCTGTCGGGAAGCCCATTGCGTCCGGGACCCTCGACCGTCTTGGAGCAAAAAGAGGAGCCGTGGATGACCGCGTTTTCAAAGCCGATCCCCAGGGTTTTCCTGATGAGGCTGACCGCGTGATATCCATGGGAAAAGGACACCTGGGCTTCGCTGACCGCCCCGAGCTTTCCCGAGGCGGCGACGGAAAGACGGGCCGCGTGCATGGGCTGCAGGAAATACTGCTCCGCGATCTGCACGCGCGCGCCCTTCGTCCGCGCGTACAGTTGCGACAACAGCTCGAGGCTGGCGGCCGGAGGGGTTTCCGCGAGCACCGCGGTCCCCCTCTCCGCCAACGCGGCGGTGAAGCCCGGCGCGACGTCCTTGGCGAGCGACACCACGACGAAGCTCGGCGACGCCGCGCGCAGCAGGTCCTCGATGCTCCGGAACGTCCTGATCCCCCAGGCCTCCTCGATCCGGCTCCCCTTTTGCGCGCTTCGTGTCACCAGGCCGCACACATCGAACCATCCGGAAGCTTCCTTCGCGATCCGGACATACGTTTCCGCCCGCCAGCCCGAACCGAGAATTCCGAAAACCGTTTTCGCCGTTCCGTCCCGCGATTCTCCGGACATGGATTCCTTTCAGTCGATCACGCTGTTTTCGATCCTGAGATCCTTCACGTTCCCGAACTCCGAGGCCTTTTGACGAGAAGCCGTGATCCGGACGTTCTCCATCTCCAGTTTTTCCACGTCGTGGCAGACGATGCCCCTGTCCGCGCCGAGGGAGACGTTCCGCAGGTGCAGGTCGGACAGGAGGTGCTCCGGCAGGCCCCGGATCTCGACCGCGATCCGCGCCCCCTGGCCCTTCACGTTGCTGACGTGCATGTTGCGGAAATCGGGAGGCGTGTCCGTCTTGGGCAGCACGGTGCTGGAGCCGTAGAACACGTTGATCTGGATGGCCTCGTTTTTCATCCCGTCGATCTCGATCGAATCGAACCAGACGTTCTCGACGCAGCCGCCCCGGCCGCGCATGGACTTGATGCGTATGCCGCGCTCGCCGCCCGTGAAGCGGCAACCGCTCACGAACACGTTGCGGACTCCGCCGGACATCCCGCTGCCGATAACCACCCCTCCGTGGCCCTCGATCATGTGGCAGTCCCGTATGACGAGGTTCTCGCACGGCTTCCCCACCCGCCAGCCGTCCTCGTTGATGCCGGAATTGATCGCGATGCAGTCGTCGCCCGTCTCGAACCGGCATCCTTCGATGAGCACGTTCCGGCACGAATCCGGGTTGAGCCCGTCGGTATTCGGCCCCCGGCTCGTGACCTTGACGTTTCGGACGATGAGATTCTCGCAATAGACAGGATGGATGCTCCACATGGGGCCGTCGACCACGGAGACGCCCTCGATCAGGACGTTCCTGCAATGGACCGGCTGGAGGAACGAGGGCCTCAAGGCGTCCCGCTCGGTGGCGAACACCCTGTCCTTCACGGCGACTCCCTTGCAGGCGGCCTCGTACAGCCTGTCTGCCGCACCCTGCTGCAGCTTCTTCCAGTGGTGCCAGGCGGTGCCGCCGCCCACCAGCGTTCCTTCCCCGGTGACCGCGATGTTCTGGCAGCCGTTCGCGTAGATCAGCGGGGAATAATTGTAGCACTCGATCCCCTCCCAGCGGGTGAACACCGCGGGAAGGTAGTCCTCGAACCTCCCGCTGAACCTCACCACCGCGTCCTTCTCGATCCGCAGATGGACGCCGCTTTTCAGGTGGATGGGACCGGTCGACCACTGGCCCGCGGGAACCACAACCATGCCGCCGCCCGAGGCGTGACAGGCCTCGATGGCGCGGCCGATGGCCGTGGTTTCCTTCTCCCGCCCGTCGCCCAGGCCGCCGAAATCCCTTACATTGTACGAGCGGGGCGGGAAAACGGGAGCGGCCACCTCCGCCATCGCGAACTCGGTTCCATAGAATCCTTTTTCCATGTGCCTGCCCCTCAAAGCCACCTGGCGAGCCAATCGTACGCCATTCTCCCGGAAATTTCATGGCCTCCGTCGAAAAGGTCCCGCTCCAGCCTGTCCCGCGCGTTCCACGCTCCGTAGACGGTTTCCAGCTTTTCCAGCGCCTCGCGGACTCCGTCCATGGGGAAATTCCTGTCCCGTTCCCCCGCCTCGATCAGCAGGGGCCGCGGAGCGATCATCGCGATGAGGTCGGGCATCTCCGCGTGCAGGGCCAGGCCGGGCACGAAATTGCAGATGCAGTGCTGCATCGCCAGGATGCTTTTCTTGAACGTATTCGTGTAGCCCGAGACCACCGCGGCCCGGATCCTCTCGTCAAGGGCCGTGGTGAAGGCGCAGACCCATCCGCCCCCAGAAATGCCCATGCAGCCGATCCTTCCGGCGTCCGCTTCGGGCCGCGTCTCCAGGTAATCGATGACCCTCATGAGCTCGTACACCCTGACGCCCGCCATGGTTTTGCCCATCGTCATGAGGTAGGTCGAGAGGCGATGGCAGGAGTTCCTGACCTCGGGCCACCGGTTCATGTCCCCCTGGAACATCCGTTCGGCGAAACCCAGGAGCTCCGGGGAAACCACGAGGAACCCGCGCTTCACGAGCTCCAGAGCGAAGCTCTTGCTGTACCCCTGGTCGCCTGATTTGAAGGTTCCGTCGGGATTCAGCCCCACGTTGTCCCTGCTTCCGGTTCCGTGGCCGGGGCAGGTGATCACGACGGGAAGCCTGCCCTCGCAGCCCTTCGGGATCAGCAGGTACAGGGGCATGTCCAGGAGCTCGTCCGTGGTGATGACGACGCGCTGGCGCACGTACCCGCCGCATTCCGTCTCTTCCACGACCCGGGGATGCAACGCCGTCTTTTCACCCGGGAATCCGCCGAGGTCGCGCGTGAAGGCTTCTTTCAGCCGATCGCGCCACGCGCGGCATTCCTCGATGGTCCGGGCGCGGAACCCGTATTCGGGAGCGTGACTCGCGTACAGGTTCTCCACGTACTCTTCGGGTCCTATATGCATTTCCTGCGCCTTCCCCAAGGGACGGCGGGGCGCCGGGCGCCCCGCCGCATGGATCTATTTCTTTCCGAACTTCAGATACTGGTCGGTATACTCCGCCATGATCTTGTCGCCGCCCCGGCCGACCCATTCGTCAACCGCCTTCTTGAAGCCTGCTTCATCGACCGCGTCCATGATGAACTTGACGCGGGCATCCACGATGATCTTGTCGATCTCTCCGCCCCGCTCCACGGCCGTCGGGGAAAGGAGGGCGTCGGCGATGTTGGGGACGACGTATTTCTCATTGTCCCGGAACGCGGCGTTCATGATGTTCTTGATCTCATTGTCGGCGGACGTCTCGACGACGGCGGGCCGGAGCATGATGATGTTGGCGAAGTCCGCGGTTTCGTCCTGCAGCAGCTTCGCATTGGTGTATTTCGGCTGGCCGTTCTCGACGGCGAAGTGGATTCCTTCGATTCCGTAGGTCATCAGTTTCTGCATTTCGGGATCCACGATCTTGTTGTAGAAATCCATGACCTTCTTGAAGTCGGCCTCCGTCTTGACGGCGGACTTGCTGAACATCACCATGCCGTTGTGTCCCGGGTTGGCCGCGTTGGTCCGCTGTCCCATCGGACCGGTGAGCGCCGGCGCGATGTCGAGCTGGGCGGTCGGCACGATCTTGTAGAGGTCCCCGTGCTGGTTGGGAACGTCGGACAGCGTGCCGAAATACATGCCCGCGAGGCCCTTGTTGAACATCTCGAACCGCTTGCTGCCCAGCGCCATGCCGAAATCCAGATTCAGGAGCTTTTCCTGGTACATCCTCTTGAAAAGCTTGAGAACCTCCATGTATTCGGCGGTCATGAAATCGGGAACCGCCTTCCCGTCCTTCAATCCCCAGTAGTTCAAGCCGCCGATGGAGCAGACCAGCGTCGCGATTCCATTGATGCTGGGGCTCGTGGAATCGGTGTCCACGAACTGGTAGCCGATGGTGTCGTTCTTCCCGTTCTTGTCGGGATCGTTCTTGGTGAAGGCCTTCGCCGTCTCGTAGAAATCGTTCATGGTGGCCGGAACCTTCAGGTTCAATGCCTTGAGCCAGTCCCTCCTGTACACCAGGCCGACCCGTCCCACAGGACGCGGCCTGGGAAGGCCGTAGAGCTTTCCGTCGATGGAGCAGTTGGCCAGCATGAGCCCGTTGTTGTAGAACTTGTCGATGCCGGGATAGTCCTTCAGGACGGCGCCGGTGTCCCAGAACATTCCGGCGCGGGCCGCATTGACGATGTTCCCGGTCTTCAGGATCGAGCCGTCGACCACGGTCACCATGGGCAGCTGGGACGAGGCGATGATCACGTTGAGCTTGTCCCTGTAGTTCGCCGAAGGCACGTAGTCGATCTGCATCTTCGTGTTCGTGTAGTCCTCGATCTTCTTGATGACCTTGTTGTCATCGAGCTTGGGAGGCTGCTGCAGATAAAACGGGGAGAACATGGTGATCGTGAACGGCTTTCCGGCCTCCCCCCCCTTGGGGGCCGCCTCGTTCCTGCCCGAAGCGAAACCGCCCGCGGGCAGGGCGACGGCCAGCACGGCCATCGCGATGTAAAGACGCCTTCCTCTGTGCTTCATTCCGAGCTCCTTTTGCTCTGCCTCTTCGACGTACTCTGAAGACCGGAGCCGTCTCCGGCGCCGGAAATCATCCCTTGACCGATCCCACGAGAACCCCCTTGGCGAAGTATTTCTGGAGGAACGGGTAGATCATGAGCACGGGAACCGTGGCGAACAAGATGACCGCGTACTGGGTGTTCTGCGAGGGGATGTATTCCGCCTCCGAGATCGCGGTCGCGTCCGCGAACCCGCCGGAGGACAGGAGGACGATCTGGCGGAGCCATACCTGGATGGGCCACTTCGCCGTGTCCCGGATGTAGAGGATCGCGTTGAAAAACGAGTTCCAATGGCCCACCGCGTAGAAAAGCGAAAACGTGGCGACCGCCGGCAGGGACAGCGGCAGGATGATGCGCAGCAGGACCTGCCAATCGTTGGCGCCGTCCATCTTCACCGCCTCGACCAGCTCATCGGGGATCTCCTGGAAGAAATTCCTCATCAGGATCAGGTTGAACGCGCTGATCGCCGTGGGCAGCCACAGCGACCAGAAGGTATTCAGCAGGTGAAGCGAGCTCACGACCAGATAGGTGGGAATCATGCCGCCATTGAAGAGCATGGTGAACACCACCATCCACAAAAGCTGCCGGCGCCCCCTAAGGTTGCGCCTCGAAAGGGGATACGCCATGACGGCGGTCATGGCGATGTTGATGAGGGTTCCCAGCGCCGTGATGTAGACCGAGACTCCCAGGCTTTGCAGGATGATCTTCGTCGAAAGGATGTACCTGTAGGCAGCCAAGTCCACCCGGCTCGGGATCAGCACGATCCGCTTCACGAGGAGCTCTTCGGGAGGCGTCACGGAGGCCGCCGCCACGTAGAGGAAGGGAAGGAGGCAGGCGGCGGCGATCAGGAAGAGAAAAACGCGGTTGCCAATCTCGAAAAGGAGGCTGTTCGATCTTCTCGTCCGGGACATCAGTACAGGCCCTCTTCGCCGAACGCCTTCGCCAGCCGGTCGACCGACACGATGAGGAACAGGCTCACCAGGGACTTGAAGAAACCGACGGCGGCGCTGTAGCTGAACTGCCCGTTCAGCAGCCCGGAGGTGTACACGTACGTGTCGAACACTTCGCTCACGTTCCGGTTCAGCGAGTTCTGCATCAGGAAGACCTGTTCGAATCCGCTGTCGAGGAAATTCCCCATGCGGAGAATCAGCATGATGACGATGGTCGATCGGATCGCCGGAAGCGTGATGCTCAACAGGCGCTGCCATCCGTTCGCCCCGTCGATGATCGCCGCCTCGTAGAGCTCCACGTTCACCCCGGCAAGGGCGGCCAGGAAGATGATGGTGCCCCACCCGGTCTCCTTCCAGATGACCTGGAGGGTGATCAGCGGCCTGAACCAACGGACGTCCCCGAGAAGGTTGACCGTTTCCCCGCCGGGGCCCCTGAGGATTTCCGTGATGATGCCGCTCTGCGGCGAAAGCATCGTGTAGCATATCCCCACGACCACGATCCACGAGATGAAATGCGGGATATAGACCGCGGTCTGGATGAAATTCTTGTACTTCTGGCCGGCAAGCTCGTTTAATAACAGGGCCACGATGATGGGGAGCGGAAAGAAAAAGAACAGGTTGTATGCGGCAAGGATCAGCGTGTTCGAGAAAAGCCTGAAAAACATCGGTTCGCCGAAAAGCCGCAGGAAGTGCTTGAGCCCGACCCAGTTGCTTTTCAGGATTCCCAGGAAGGGATTGTAGTCCATGAAGGAGATCGAAAGACCGGCCATCGGCAGATACTTGAAGATGGCGAAAAACAGGATGCCGGGAATGAGCATCAGATAGAGGAGCCTGTCGCGCATCACGTCCCGTACAAGACCGTTCCTGTGTTTCAGACCCGTTCTCCTGCCGCGGAATTCGGATTCATGACGGGAGTAAAACTACCATCGGGGCATGGGGCTGTAAATCCGATATTTTCCACTTTTCGTCTTCAAAAAGTGCAGAAACCGGGGAAATGGACGCCGGACGGCCGGTGGAACGCTAGGGAATCATCCGGAACTGTCCGGGGGTCACCCCCTCGTACTTCTTGAAAATCCGAATGAAGGCGTTGCTGTCGCCGTACCCGACGCTCTTCGCGGCCTCCTGGATGCTGCAGCCATTCCTCAAAAGCTCCTTGGCGGCGCGGATTCTCGTGCGGTTGATGAGTTTCACGATGCTGTCGCCTGACGCCTTTCGATAGACGTACGAGATGTACCGCGGATTCCGATCCATGAGATCGGCCAATTTCGCCACGTTCAGGTTCACGTCCGAATAATTGTTTTCCACGGCGGACTCGATTTTCCTGATCACCCTGCCGTTGCCCTGCTTCTCCTGGGATTCCAGGGCGTAGAGGCAGATCTCCTTCAGGAACCCGAGGAGCTTCTGCCGGATCTCCTCCAGCGTCCTGCATTCATAGAGCTCCTGGATCAGCTTTCTGTCCTCGAGGGCCTGGGTCGCCTTGAGAAGCCCCCGGCTGTTCAAGGCCTTGATGAACGTGCCCACGACGTCGATCATGAGGCATTTCGCCAGATGGACCCCGGCGATCCTGGAGGCGAAGTTGTCGCGGAACACGTCGTCCAGGATCGAACGGCCCTTTTCAAAGTCGCCCGCCATGATGCTGTTGATGAGCTTCTGCTCCGTTTCGATCGTGTAGGAATAGTTCCGCGTGTCCTTCTGGACCGTCCTGATGTCGTCGTAAAAAACGACACGGTCGCCCCATTCGAACAACTGATACTCCATTGCATCCAAGGCTTCCTGGTAGCCCTGGTGTATGCCTTTCACAGTTTCGTGGACGCTGCCGGCCGCCATCCTGCAATCCATGTCCTTTTCGCCCAGGACATCCAGCAGACGCCTGAAAACCACGGCCGCGTCCGCCTTCCAATCGGATCCGGGGACCTGCTGGAAGTTCAGGACCGCCGCGATGAGTTCATCCGATTCGGCCGTATAGGAACGGAAGCTGTCTTCAGCCACGTCGCGCAGCACGGAAGCGACCACACGCTGAATCTCCCCCATCCTCTCTTCCCCGCCGCGTTCGGGGCCCGCGGCATAGAACAGGGCCACGAGGAAATGATCCGTGGCGAACGATATTCCGTAGGCCTTCAGGGCATCGCCATCCGCGGAGGGAGCATCGTAGCGGCCCTTCAGGAGCTTCAGGACGATATTGGAACGGATGGCCGCGTTCTGCCGCAGAAGCTCGCGGCTGACGGTCTCCTTTTCCTCATAGACCCGGCTTATGGAGTCATGGATGAAGCTGAATTCGTTTTTCTCCCTGCTGTAAAGCAGGCCGGACAACGTCGTGAGCCGGGATACCACGCGGTTCAGGGGGTTGTAGTTCCTCCGCAGGAAATAGACGGCGACGATCCCTTCAAGAAAGGCGCAGAGAAACAGGCCGAGCAGGGTCAGGACCTTCACGTACTCGACCTTCTCTGAAAATACGGAAAACGGAACGACGCATACGTATTTCCACGCCGTCTGCCGGGAGCTGATGTAGGAAACGACGTACTTCTGATCCTGTTTTCCCGGTTGTTTCCCCGATTCGATGATTCCGTAGTCCCCCGGCATGGAGGCGAATCGGACGTCCGCCAGACGGGTCTGGCTGCCGGTCGCCGTCGACAACAGGACATGGTCCTCCCGATCGAGGATGTACATGGTGTTGTCGCTGTACCATCCCGCGTCCCGTATGAGGTCCCTGATCCTGTTCCCGTCGAGCTGGATCACGAGATTGGCCTTGCTCACTGGGCTTCCGATAGGCAACGATTGGACGAACGTGATGACGCCTTCGCCTTCCCCAAGGTAGCGGTTCACGTAGTTTCCATCCATCGCCTTGAGCCATTCCTCGTAGGTGGTACGTTGCGCGAAAAGGCTTTGGTTGAAAAAGGTCCTCTTGTCGAAGATGCTGTAGGAAGACCAGACGAAATCCCCGTCGCGAAAAACGATGAAGAAGTCCTTGATGAACCGGTTGGCCAGCGAATAGGCGCTCAATTCCGTGTTCATGTCGAGGACGTTCTTCACGGTATCATAGGGGTACCCATCCTGATACCCGCCCGAGAAGACGTCCATCAGGGTCTTCACCCTGGGGCTGATGTTGACCCGGAGGCTCAGCTGTTCGATTTCATGGAGATAGTTGTCGAGGGTCTGCTGAATCTGCTTCAAAGCCGCGGAGTTCGTCTCGGTCATATCGCGCCTGATGATGCCGACGGTCTTCCAGTAGACGACTCCGCTGAACGCTATGGGAATCAGCATGATGAGCATGTAGGACAGGATCCAGGAAATGAGGACGCTCTTCCTGGTTTCCGTTCCGTCTTTCTTCTCCACCATAGGCGGTGCTTCCATTATAAGCAAAGCGGCTTCAGCCGGCCGCCATGACGGGGGCGGACGCCCTCCCCCTACAGCTCCGGCACGCGGGTGATCTCCTCGTAGCCGGCAGGCTCGTTCCTCCCCACGGTCCCCACGAGCATGTACTCACGGAGGATCGGGTGGTAGCGGAACTCCTTCAGCAGCCGGAAGTTCTCGATCTGTCCGGAGCGCTTCACGTGCGTCCGCGTGCCGGTGCACGGGATCTGCTCCCCGCCGATGGAGATCCGATCCTCCCCCGCGGGGCTGATGGGCACGTCCCGCGCGATGAGTTCCAGCACGCGCGCCTCCAGGTCCGCGAGGTCGATGTCCGGCGGCTCCTGGAAACTGATGATGAACCCGTGCTTCACGTCGGAGTGGTGCACGGGGATCCGGTAGCCGTAGTCCTTCGACAGGACGAAGCCGGTGATGTCCTCCGCCGAGTGCGCCATCAGGCGGTACTTGATGGTGCGGTCCACCACGTCCTTCAGCGCCGCGGGAAACGGTCCGAACACGCTGGGGCGGGCGACGATCACCTCCTCCCCGACGGCGAAGAGGATCTGCGCGTTGTAGCCCAGGCTCCCGTAGAGCAGGTCGAAGTGCTCGATGATCACGCGCCGTCCATGGGAGACGGCGTTGGTGACGGCCTCCACGATCTGCCAGCTCTGCTTGAAGGCCCGCTCGTAGCGCGCGTCCACGTGGAACGTGTGCGGGGCGAAGTAGTCCTCGGGGCTGAAGCCGTAGATCTGCGCGGGCCGCAGGTTCACCCCGTCGTCGTCGTTGGTCAGCTCCAGGCCCGGGAACAGGCCCTTGATCAGGGTGGACTTGCCGGAGCCCTCCGCCCCGATGATGCCGATGAGCAGGTCCGAGGGATACAGGTAGCGGCGGGACAGCTCCGCGCCCAGCATGTACAGCCTCTGGCGGCCGCGCGGGGCGTAGTAGGTGGCGTAGATCAGGGTCTCCGAGTACAGCGGCCGCGCGGAGAAGGGCGTCTGGATCAGGCTGAGATCCGGCTTCTTTTCCCCCATCCGCGCTATCCGTCCTCGTACTCGATGCCCAAAAGCGGGGCGTGCTGCTGGGCCCCGTAGATGTCCGTGTCCCCCGGCCCGCCGGAAGGCACGCGGCGGCGGATGGTCGCCTTCACGGCGTTGGAAGGCTCGAACCAGACGACCCCCAGGACATCCCCCTCCGCCACGCCGTAGAGGCGCGCGATCAGGGGGGCATCGATGATCCGCCTGTCGCGGAACAGCTCGAAATGGCGGCGGTCCCTGAACATCACGTCCAGCGTCAGTTCAAAGGGACCGGAGTTCTTGGAGCGGATCACGCGCGCCGCCTCCAGGATGCTCCTTTTCACGCGCGGCCTCCCTTCACCTCCACGACCTCCAGGGGGAAGGCCGCGGGATCCTCGATGTCCATCAGGTGGTAGATCGAGAACTCGTGGACCTCCCCCATCCGCACGTCGGACGGCGAGAAGGGGAAGGCGAGGTTTCCCGCCGTGGAGATCCTTCCCGGATAGCCGTAGTGGAGGAGCGTGGAGCGGGCCACGCTCACCAGGCTGTCCGCGTCCTCCTGCGTGGAGGAGACCGCCTCGAGCACGATCCCCAGCTCATGGCCGGAAGGCTCCCGCACGGGCTCCGTGTCCCCCATCACTCCGTTTTTCCCGTAGACGTGGAAGCGGACGGTCCCCGGGATGGAGGCCTGGGCGGACACCTGGGCGCGTACCGCCTCCAGGATGGACTCGATGTGGCGCACCATGACGGGGTCCCGGGTGCCCGCGATGCTGAGGGAGCGGTATCCGGTCCGCCGCGTGCCTTCCAGCTTGATCCGGTAGGGCACGGTCCTCTCGTACCGGCTGCCGCGCACCTCCACGCGCCCCTCCCCGACCTCCGTGAACGAACAAGCGTGCAGGTCGATGACCCCCCCGGGGCCTGGAAGCCTGTAGGGATCCGACTTCTCGTAGAGCGTATGCGCCGCGGCGGACTCCCGCGTGAAGCGCCGCTTCGGGCTCAAGGCCTCCAGGATGAAGCGGTCCGCGTACAGCGTGGCGAAGGCGCAGTCCGCGCCGCTTCCCGGGGCGGCGGCGATGGCCCCGCACTCCAGGATCTTTCCCATGTGGAGGGCCAGGCCATCGTCGAACCCCTGCATGACGGGAAGAGCGGCGAAACAGGCCGGGTCGTAGCAGCGGCCGGCCAGGACCACATGGCAGCCGGCTTTCAGGGCGGCGATCAGCGGCTCGCACCCGATCTGGGCCACGATGTGGCACGAGGCGTCCACGGCCTCCTCCGTGAGGGCGGGCACGAACGGAAGCGCCGTGATGCGTCCGGCCCGCAGCGCCTCCTTCACCGTGCCCTTCTCCACGTCGGAGGAGATGACCCCCATGCGGAAGGAAAGCCCGTGCTCCTCCGCGATCTCCTCGACGATCCTCCGGCACCACGTGAGGTGCGGGGCGGCTCCGGATCCGCCGGCGCTTCCCACCACAACGGGGACGCCGAGGCGCAGGCCCTCCACGAGCATGAACGTGAGGTCCCGCTTCACGAGGGCCCGGTCCGTGAAGCTCTTCCCGCTTCCCAGGTAGTACGGCCCGGGGTCCGTGGAGCCGGCGTCGCAGGCGATCAGGTCGGGGTGTTTGGAGATCCCATTGCGGAAGGACTCCTCGGGGAAGCCGTAGCCGAGGATCGCCGTGGGGGAAAGAACGCGGAGTCCGTCCTTCATGCCTGCCCTCCCCGCCGCGCCCGCAGAAGGTCCCCCAGGCGCCGCATCTCGTTGGATACGATCGTGTAACCCTCGTCGAATCCCATGCCCGGCTTGGCCAGCATCCTCCGCGGCCGGGCGGCCATGGCCAGGTGCACGCAGCACTGCGCGGAGACCTCGGTCTCGTTGCAGGTGCCGCCCTGATAGGCCTCCATGCCGTGGGCCCGGCAGTACAGGACGCTCTCCACGACGTCCTGCACCCCGCCGAGGTCCGGGGTCTTGATCTGCACCATGTGGCAGCAGCGCGCGTCGGTGAACTCCACAACGTCCTGGTAGGTGTTGCACCACTCGTCGGCCACGATTTTCACCGGGGACCCGAGGCGCTCCAGTTCCCGGCGGATGGCCAGCAGCGCCTCGATCTGCCGCCCCTTCTCCTCCATGTCCACGGGGCCCTCGACGTACAGGGGGAACCCGTCCGCGTCCTCCCCCAGGACGGCCAGGTAGGAGGCCACGCGCGCCGGATCGTTTTCGAACACCATGCCGACGGTGCCGTAGACGTCGATGTGGATGTCAGGCCTGTAGGACGGGTCCGTGCGCAATGCGCGGATCCGCGCCGCGATCCAGCGCACGTACTCCCGCAGCTTCCCGCCGTCCCGTCCCAGCTTCTCCTCCACGGAGTTGATCAGGCCGTGCGGCAGGGCGTCCACGCGCTTGAGGATCATCTTGTCCACCTGCTCGTAGCGGCTGTCCCCGCACTGGGCGAAGAGGGGCACCGGAGCGGGGTCCGTGAGGAGGTCCCACTCGGCGCAGACCGTCTCACAACGCGTTTGATGCCGCTCCCGGGCCCGCGCGTCCAGGAGGGCCTGGCTGATGCCGTAGCGGAGGGCCGTGTGCAGCCTGCGGCCGTCCACGCGCAGGCCGCACGCCTTCTCCGCCATGGAGCGGAAGTCGCGGATCTCCATGCCCTCCAGGAGCGGCCGCAGGTGGCGCTCCAGGAACGGCACGTAGTCGGAGGCGAGGAACAGCGGATCCCGGCCTCCGGCGCCGGAGTACTGCACGGCGGCGCAGTCGCCCACGGCCACCTGGCCGTCCTCGAGAACGAGTTGGATGGAGACGCATTCCCCGGCCATGCGCACGGCGCGGAAGCCCTCAGTGACCGGGCGGCCCGAGTAGACGAAGCCGTCGTGTCCCGCTCCGGCCTTGATGGCCCGCTGGTCGTCGAAGAAGAACGCCGAAGTGCCCGGCGTGAACAGTGCGCGGGTGATCTTCAAGCCATGCCTCCTTCCGGTCCGGCTCCAGTATAGCCGCCCCAGGCGGAAAGGGACAGGCCAGGCGCGGCTACCGACGCGGCCTCAGGCGCGGGTACCGACGCGGCATCGAACGATTGACCAATCCGATGCGATCGCTATACTGCTTCTGCGAAACGCACCGGCGTCCGCCGGAAAGGACGGATTTCGTGCAGCCGCTGCATGCCCAGATCCGGGATTACGTCAGCGAGAAGATCAGCTCCAACCAGTGGAAGGTCGGGGACATGCTGCCCAAGGAAGTCGACCTGTGCCGGCAGTTCGGCGTGAGCCGCCCCACGGTGCGCCTGGCGCTGCTCCACCTGGTGAACTCCGGCTACCTCACCCGGGTGAAGGGCAAGGGAACCTTCGTATCGAGGCCCAGGGTGCTTGAGCAGTCCACGCTCTTCATCGAGAGCTTCGCCGAGGAGCTGAAGCACCGCGGCCTCGCCGTGAAGACGGAGGTCCTGGAGTTCCGCATGGTCCCGGCCGACGGGCAGGTCTGCGCCAAGCTGCGCATCGCCAAGGGGCAGGACGTGCTGAAGCTCACGCGGCTGCGCTACGCGGAGAACTCCTTCCGGGAAGGCCCCGTGGTGCTGACCACGTCCTATTTCCCGGAAGGCCTGGCCCGCTTCATCCAGCGCTACGACATGGAAACCTCCACGCTGCACCAGGTCTTCAAGGAGAACGGGATCGAGCAGGGCACCTGCGAGAAGGAGCTGGGGGTCCGCTCGCTTTCCGGAAGGGACTGCCGGCTTCTTGGGGCCGAGGAGAAGGCCCTGGCCGTGTTCATCACCTCCGTGGTGTACGACCGCGACGAGCGTGAGATCGAATACTGCGAGAGCTGCTATCCCGCCGACAGGAACAGGTTCCTCATCAAGATCAGGCTCTAGAACGCGCCGCCTTCAGCCCAGGGACAGGAGGTGGCGGCCCAGCTCGTAGGAGAACCGGACCAGGTTCTTCTGCACGCCCACGGGATACGGGGCGGTCAGCATGTGGATCTCGAAAGAGAAATCGTGGGCGTAGCCCGTCTCCCGGAAGGCCTTCATGACCGCGGGCCAGTCGACGGTCCCGTTGTACGGGGCGAAGTGCTCGTCGGCGTTCCCGTGGTTGTCGGCGATGTGGGTGGCCCGCAGGTGCCTGGCGAACCGCCGGACGGCCGCGGCCACGTCGAGGCCGCTCAGGTGCGCATGGCCCGTGTCGAGGCAGATTCCGACCATGGGATTGCCGATGGCCTCGACCAGCTCCACCAGGTCCTCGGGGGAGGAACCGTAGCTCATCCGGCCCAGGGTGCAGTTCATGTTCTCGATGGCCATGCCCACGCCGTTTTCCGCGTAGACCTCCGCCCAGCGGCCGAAATAGGACCGGTTGTACTCGAAGGACCGCCCGCGGGAGGTCCACACCTCGTCGCGCACGTTGAGCGGATGCACCACCATCCACTCGGTTCCCAGGATCCGGGCGGCGATGACGCTGCGGCGCATCAGCTCCTCGCCCAGTTCCCCGTCGGACCTGGTCCCGTCGGGATAGACGGTGTACTTGATCGGCCAGTAGGCGTGGGACTGCGTGACCTTCAGGCCCAGCCCGTCGGCCAGGGCGCGCATCCGGTGCGCCCAATCCTCCCAGTCTTCCGCGGCCAGCGGCTGGCCCGGCCTCGACTGCCCGCAGAGGTTGGCGTCGAGGTACTCGTAGCCCGCCTCGCGGCAGACGCGCATGGACTCTTCCATCTTGACCGCGTAGTTGCGCCCCGTATCGAAGGTCATGATGTTGGTGGACGTGGAAAGCCTCATGGGATCACCCCTTTACGGCCCCGACGGTGAGGCCCTTGATGAAAAAACGCTGCCCGCCAAGGGACACGAGGAAGACCGGGATGACCGTAAGGCAGCAGGCGGCCATCACGAGGTTGTACTGGGTCGCCTCCGGACATCAGGTGGGTGTCCAGCGGACGTACTCCATCTGGATGCCCTTGGACTTGAACTCCTGGTTGAAGTTCTGGACCATGTCGTCGTAGCCGTACTCCGGCTGCACACCGCCCCACAGACGCAGGGTGATCGGCTTGGCCGGTGCGGCCATGACCGTCCCGGCGCAGGAAAGCAGGGCCAGGCCCAGCAGAAGCGATAGGGACCTCTTTGCGTTCATGCCTCGATACCTCCTCACCTTGACTTGTCTCATCCATACGCCCGGATCTCGAAGACGCGGACGTTGGGGATTCCATTGGTCGCCGTGACCTTCACCGTGATCCGGTCGCACTCCGCCGGATCCAGGTTCAGGACGTTCAGGCGCTGGTGGTTGCCCTCCACCCTGCGCGTCCGGACCGTTCTGCCGTCCCTCCAGAGAGCCACCTCGAAATCCCTCACAAGCTCCTCCGGCACTCCCGTCCGCTGCTGTTTCATGCGCTTGGAGGAGAGGGTGATCTTCAGGGGGCGGGACAGGTTGGGGTCGAAGGTCAGGCGCACCTGGGCGACACGGGCCGGAGCCTTCAGGGACAGCGTGAGCGTCTCCCCCCCCGGCCGCAGGCCGTCGGATTCCCAGAGATTCGCCTCCTTACCCTCCGCCCGCGTGATTCCGTTGACCACATGGAAGCACTCACGGCCCGCAAGGGCGCTCGTCGCCGCGACGGAGGCGCTCCGCGCCAGGTCCGCCGGATCCTCGTTCCTGCACCCGGGGATGTAGCAGTCGTCCTTCAGGAGCTGCTGCCGCAATTCGCCGATCCGCCCCCCCAGGTCGCGGGGGTCGCAACCGTGACGGACGCACAGGCCGGCCGCGGTCCCGGCCGCCTGACCGCCGACGCTGCAGGTCCCCATGACCCGGGAGCTGGACATGGCCAGGCGCGAGGCGCTGAGGATCCTGCCTGCCATCATCAGGTTCCCGACATTGCGGGAGAAGTAGCTGCGGTATGGGATCGTGTAGGCGCCCGGGAAGCTGTGGACGAAGGAGGGCAGCACGTCGAAATCGAACAGGCCCTTCGGGGCATGGTTGTCGATGGGCCAGCCTCCATAGGCCACGGCATCGGCGAAGACGCGGTTGGACAGGATGTCGTTCTCCGTGAGGATGTAGTCGCCCACCAGGCGCCGACTCTCCCGCACGCCGGGCAGCATCCCCACCCACTCCAGGTCGTAGTCGGCGGCCCCATGGTCCCCGCCGTTCTTGATATGGTCCCAGATGCCGTAGACGCAGGAGACCAGGTCGTCGCGGATCCGCTCGTACTCCGACACGATGTCCGCGCCGGTGCCGGACAGCTCGATCCACCAGTACCCGTAGTCCAGGCAGTAGGCGTCGAAGGCCTTCTCGCCCGCGGCGGGGTCCACGCGGTCCAGGATCGTCACTCCCTGCGCCGTATCCGAGACGCCGAACAGGGGACGGGCATCGGCGTGCATCCTGTAGCGCAGCTGCTCCTCCGTGAAAAAGCGGGCCCACGGCGGCGTGCGGAACTCCACGGGCCGCCCCCTGTCGACTGCCTTGAAAAGCAGGGTGTTGCCCATCCGGTCCGCATTGGGCCCCTCCGGCGCGTGGGGCTCCCCGAACTCCGCCTTCCCCTCGCTGCCCGTACGGAACTCCGCGCCCGAGAGGAACCCGAGGGTGCCGTTTCCCGTGCAGTCGAGGAAGATCCGGGCCCCGAGGCGCCAATGGATTTCCGTAGTGCTCTGGTAGCAGAGGATCGCGCGGATCCTCTCCCCGTCCATCTCCACGTCGTGCATCGCGGCGTTCAGGTACGTCGTCAACTTGGCCTGGGTTTTCACCGCATGCAGGAGCACGGCATCCCAGATGGAATAATTGTAGAAATCGTTCCTGAACTTGTTCTCCAGAAAGATCTCCTGGAGGATACCCGTCTCCTCCAGGTTCTCCTTGGTCGAATTCGTGGAAGCGCCGCAGATGTGCATCCGAATCTCGGAGCTTGCGTTGCCCCCGAACACGGGACGGTCATGGACCAGGGCGGTCCTGACTCCCTGGCGCGCGCTGGCGATAGCCGCGCAGAGGCCGCTCATGCCTCCGCCAACCACGATCACGTCATATTCGGCCTTCTCTTCTTTTTTCCGTACGGACACTGGCTCTCACCTACTCCGAAAAGTAGGATTACATATGTAATTACATATTGTCAATAACCATCACCTACCGCCTGTATGTACTATCATATTAATTCCATTCAATGAGGTCTTCCGACAAGGCGGCCCTTGCTTACAGCATAGATGTCGTCAGTCACCATCTGGAAGGAGACCGCCCGGCCTTCGGTGCGCGCCCTGGCGGCGAGGCGCTCCGCGTGGAAGTTTTTGATGTCCGCGTCCAGGGGCACGGACCCCGGAATGAAAATGCGGATGCATCCCTCATCGTCCCGCATGGGAAGAATCTTTCCTTTATTATGGATGGAAGGGGCGAATGGAACGTCGAGCACCCCCGCCTGGAATGCCGCCACCGCGCCCTCGGCGGGATCCCCATCGCCCAGTTCCATCACACGGGAAAGGATGCAGCGGACCTCCCGCTCGATGATCTCCTTCTCCCTGCGCATGTCGTCCGTCTCGACGCGTCCCTGGTCGGCGAGCATGTTGATGGCCTGCCGGGAGGCGCGCAGGCCCTGTGCATTGGCCTCCGGGGTCGGGATGCCCATGGCCTCATGCGGCGTCTTCACGATGACCTTGTCCGCTCCCGCCATGGCGGCGACGGCCGCGCCCCAGCAGATGATGGAAAACGCCTTGCTCTCGTCCTCGGGAAAACCTCCCATCCATTGGTGGAACACGATGGTAAGCTGATAATCCCTGTAGCCCGCGGCGCGGAACGTCTCGTGCGCCAGGGAGCGGAGACTCGCCACGGCGGCCATGTCCTGCGCCAGGTTCCCTCCCTGCCCATAGCCCAGGGTGATGGAGCGCACTCCCTGCTCCAGGGCCAGCAGGCCCTCGAGAATCCCAACCGCGTGCCCGATGCAGGGAGGGACCAGGGTTCCCGTCAGGGGGCCGAAGGGCTCGCGGTTGATGGGGACCCCGTTCTCCCCGTACCAGCCGCAGAGCCGGTCCACGTATTTCCAATCCTCGATGGAACGGGCCAGGGGGACGCTCTTGGCGTACGGGACGTTATAGGAGATGCCGCCGCCCTCGAATCCCGTGAACCCGCCGGCCAGGGAGATCTCCGCGAGCAGCCGGGCGTCCGGCGTGCCGTGGCGCACCTGCACGGGCTTGGAAACGGCCTCCGTCACGCGGCGGCAACCCTCCACGCCGTGGTTGACGGCTGGGAACCCGTTGAGCATCGAAGAGCCCGGAGCGGACTTGCCGATCCCCTTGGCCGCCTCGGCATAACGGTTCTGCCGCGTGTAGGCGTCGATGG
>Ga0153915_10000644_pt1 | contig 32168 bp, 19 predicted proteins | sample Opewatmetagenome_2_FD_107003 | JGI IMG/M metagenome (GOLD analysis project Ga0153915, IMG submission 107003) | Freshwater wetland microbial communities from Ohio, USA - Open water 3 Core 3 Depth 3 metaG | ecosystem: Environmental > Aquatic > Freshwater > Wetlands | place: USA: Ohio, Lake Erie... | reverse complement strand
TTGCCAAGCGGATTGTCGGCAAGGCGATCGACGCCGCGCGCGCGCGCGAGGCCGCCCGCAAGGCGCGCGATCTCGTGCGCCGCAAGGGCGCGCTCGACGGCAGCTCGCTGCCGGGCAAGCTGGCCGACTGTCAGGAACGCGATCCCGCACGGAGCGAGCTGTACATCGTCGAGGGCGAGTCGGCCGGTGGATCGGCCAAGCAGGGGCGCGATCGCCGCTTCCAGGCGATTCTTCCGCTCAAAGGCAAGATTCTGAACGTCGAGAAAGCCCGCTTCGACAAGATGCTCAGCAGCGACGAGATCAAGACGATGATCGCGGCGCTCGGATGCGGCATCGGCGCCGAAGATTTCGACCTCGAGAAGCTGCGCTACCACCGCATCATCATCATGACCGACGCGGACGTGGACGGCTCCCACATCCGCACGCTGCTGCTGACGTTCTTCTACCGGCAGCTCCCGAAGGTCATTGAAAGCGGCTACATCTACATCGCGCAGCCGCCGCTGTTCCGCGTCAAGCGCGGCAAGTCCGAGACCTACATCAAGGACGAGCGCGATCTCGAGTCGTACCTGATCAAGCGCGCCGCCGAAGCGCGCGTCGTGAAGATTCCATCGAGCCACGCGGAGATTTCCGGCGCGGATCTCGAAAAACTGCTGCAGCGGATGATCGCGCATCAGAAGCTGCTGTATGTGGTGGAGCGGCGCGGCTATCCGCGCGAAATCGTCGAAGCGCTCGTCGCGGCCGGCGCCGACCGCGAGTACTTCGCCGAGAAGGGAACGCTGGACAGCCTGTCGCAGACGTTGACGACGCCGACGCGGAAAGTCACCGTCCAGCCCGACGAAGAACACAACCGGTTTCTGCTGAACGTCGAGGACCGGTCGAACGGCTATCCGCGTCATCATAAGATCGGCGTCGACTTTGTCGGGGGCGTCGAGTACCGTGCGCTCATGGCGAATCGGCGCGAAATGCCGCCGCTTGGCGGCGAGATCGTCGTCAGCGGCGCCGACCTCCAGGACGATGCGGCGGAGGCGGAAGGCGATCAGAAGCCGGTGAAGGCGAAAATCGCCGACGTGACGCTGCGGTCGCTCGACGAGGTCGTCGACTACTTCATCTCCGCGGGCAAGAAGGGCGTCGCCATCAATCGCTACAAGGGCCTCGGCGAGATGAATCCCGAGCAGCTCTGGGAAACCACCATGGACCCCGGCGTCCGCACGCTGCTGCAGGTGCGCGCCGAGGATCACACTGAAGCCGACCTGATGTTCACCACGTTGATGGGTGACCAGGTCGAACCGCGCCGCAAGTTCATCGAAGACAACGCGCTCGACGTCAAGAACCTCGATGTCTGAATTCGCCGCCAGTCAGCACCCGGTCAACATCGAAGACGAAATGAAGCGGTCGTACATGGATTACGCCATGAGCGTAATCATTGGACGAGCGCTGCCCGACGCCCGCGACGGCCTCAAGCCCGCGCATCGCCGTGTCATCTACGGCATGAAGACGATGGGCCTTTCCGCGACGCGCGGCTACCGCAAGTGCGCCAAGATCGTCGGCGAGGTGATGGGCAACTTCCATCCCCACGGCGACGCGTCGATCTACGACACGCTCGTCCGGCTGGCGCAGGACTTCAACATGCGCTATCCGATCGTCGACGGCCAGGGCAATTTCGGCTCGATTGACGGCGATCCGCCGGCGGCGATGCGGTACACGGAAGCGCGGCTGGAAGCGCTCGCCGACGACATGATGACGGATCTCGACAAGGAGACCGTCGACTTCGCGCCGAACTACGACGAGACCACCGAGGAGCCGACCGTCCTTCCGGCGCCCTTCCCGAATCTGCTGGTCAACGGCTCGGCGGGCATCGCCGTCGGCATGGCGACCAACGTGCCGCCGCACAACCTGCGCGAGGTCATCGACGGCTGCATCTGGCTGATCGAGAACACGCACCTGAAGCAGGACGATGAAGTCGTCACGCGCACCGAGAAGCTGAAGAACCTCATACGCCTGATCCCGGGTCCGGATTTTCCGACGGCGGGCTACATCATCGGCCGCGCAGGAATCGTCCAGGCGTACACGACCGGCCGCGGCGCGATCATGATGCGCGCGCGCTCGACGACCGAGACGAACAAGAAGGGCGACCGCACCTCAATCGTCTTCACGGAAATCCCCTATCAGGTCAACAAGGCGAAGCTCGTCGAGCGCATCGCCGATCTGGTGCGGGAGAAGACCATCGAAGGCATTTCCGATCTTCGCGACGAATCGGACCGCGAAGGCATGCGCATCGTCGTGGAGCTGAAGCGCGGCGAAGTGCCCGAGGTCATTCTCAACAACCTCTACAAGCACACGCCGCTGCAGTCGAGCTTCGGCATCATCATGCTGGCCATCGTCGGCGGCCGCCCGAAGGTGATGAACCTGCTCGAGCTCGTCGAAACCTTCGTCGAGTTCCGGCGCGAAATCGTCCGGCGCCGCACCGAGTTCGACCTCAAGAAGGCGGAGGCCCGGTACCACATTCTCGAAGGCCTGCGGATCGCGATCGACCATCTCGACGAGGTGATCAAGCTGATTCGGGCCGCCAAGACCGTTCCCGAAGCGCGCGACGGGCTGATGGCGCAGTTCGGCCTGACGCAGATTCAGTCGCAGGCGATCCTCGATATGCAGCTTCAGCGCCTGACCGGCCTGGAGCGGCAGAAGATCCTCGACGAGCTCGCCGAGCTGCTCAAGACCATCGAGCGGCTGCGCGCGATTCTCGCCAGCGAAAAGCTGCTGATGCAGATCATCGTCGACGAGCTCCGCGAGGTGAAGACGAAGTACGGCGACGACCGCCGCACCGAGATCCTCGAGGGCGAGTCCGGCGAGATCAACATCGAAGACCTGATCGCGGAAGAAGACATGGCGATCACGGTCACGAACACCGGCTACATCAAGCGGACCGCGATCTCGACGTACAGGAATCAGCGCCGCGGCGGCAAAGGCCGCATCGGCATGCGGACGCGCGACGAAGACTTCGTCAGCCATCTGTTCGTCGCGTCGACGCACGCCTACATCATGATCTTCTCGGATCGCGGCCGCGCGTACTGGCTGAAGGTCCACGAGATCCCGGACGTCGGACCCGGCGGCAAGGGCAAGTCGATTGCGAACCTCGTCTCGATGGAAGAAGGCGAGAAGATCGCCGCGATGCTGGCCGTCAAGGAATTCGAGGACGACAAGTTCGTCGTCATGGGCACGCGCAAAGGCGTGATCAAGAAGACGCAGCTGTCGGCGTTCAGCAATCCTCGCGCGGGCGGCATCATCGCGATGGGCGTTGAAGAAGGCGACTCGGTGATCACCGTGCTGGTGTCGGACGGCAAGGGCGAGATCTTCATCGGCACGCGCAACGGCATGGCGATTCGTTTTCCTGAAGCCGACGTCCGGCCGATGGGCCGGACGGCCTATGGCGTCCGCGGCATCACGCTGCGGGATGACGACGTGGTCGTGGCGATGGAAGTCGTGCAGCCGGGTGGAACACTCCTGACGGTGACCGAGGGCGGATACGGCAAGCGCACCGAGCTGGACGAGTATCGCGTGCAGTCGCGGGGCGGCGTCGGCGTCATCAACATCGCGACCAACAGGCGCAACGGCCAGGTGGTGGGCGTGGCCTATGTCGAAGAAGGCGATGAGGTGCTGCTCATCACGCAGCAGGGGATGATCATCCGCATGCCGACCAACGACGTGCGCGCAATCGGCCGAGCGACGCAGGGGGTCAGGCTGATCGAGATCGAGGGCGACGACAAAGTCGTGTCGGTTGCGCGGCTTGTCGAGAAGGAAGAAAACGGCCCCGGGGACGACGTCGGGACGCCGGTGGCCTAGCCTACTGCGCCTTCGGCAGGTCTTTCACTTCGGCTTCACTGACCAGCCAGTCCCCGTCCTGCCAAACGAACGAGAACGTCACATCCCGCGAGTCCAGCGTCTGCTTGCCGGTCCCCGGATCGCGCGTCGTCACATCCGCGGTGACGTAAGCGCGTGCCGTGCTGTCCGAGCTGACGAGGACGTCGCTGTCGACGAAATCCACATTCCAGCCGCCCGGCGGCGGGGTAAAAGCGCTGACGGCGGCGAGAACGGCGTCGCGTGACCCGAGATCCGGACCGTTCTTGCCGACTCTCACGTGCACATCGGCGACCGCAAACTTTCCGAGCTGGGCCAGCCGCGTCACGCGTCCGAGTTCCGCTTCATTGGCCGGAATCGACAGCGCCGCCGCGATGTCGCCGAGCCGTGCCTTCACCATCCGATTCGGATTGAACCACCACTGGTAGACGAAGTACCCGGTCAGCGCGGCAAAGACGACCGCGACGTAGATGGAACCGTTCGTCTTCATGCGATCTCGAGGCGCGCGTACTTGGCCCGCAGCGTCTTCCGTCCGACGGCGTTGAACCGCACGACCAGTTTCGCATCGTCGTCCAGCCGCTCGACGCTGATGACCTCACCCGTGCCGAACTGCGCGTGCTTGACGCGCATGCCGGGACGCAAGCCCGCGCCCGGCGCCGACTGATCTTCGTCTTCATACGCGTAGGTCGGCGTCGCCGGCGTCTCTTCGCGAGCGCGCCGGCCCTTGCCGTACGGGTTCGTCCTGAATTCGTAGTGCGGGAAATTGCCCTGGTAGCCGCTCGACGTGAATGTCGGCGCGACGCGTTCGACAAGCTCCGCCGGGATCTCATCGATAAACCGGGACGGCTCGCTCGACTGATACTCGCCGAAGATCCGCCGGCGGGCCGCGCCCGTAATGACCAGCTTCGTGCGCGCCCGCGTCATGCCGACGTAGCAGAGACGGCGTTCCTCTTCCAGCTCCTCCTCGTCCTCCGACGATCGCGAATGCGGAAACAGGCCTTCTTCGAGGCCGGCAAGGATGACGGTCGGAAACTCCAGGCCCTTGGCGCTGTGCAACGTCATCATCCAGACGCGCGCGTTCTGCGAACCGGCCTCTTCGTCGGTATCCGAGAGCAGTGACAGACGATCGACGAATCCATTGATCGACGGGTCGGGCTCGCGGCTTTCGTACTCGCGCGCGGCCGATACAAGCTCCGCGAGGTTTTCGACCCGGGCTTCGGCATCCTCGCTGCGGTCTTCGCGCAGATCCTGCAGATAGCCGCTCTGATCGAGGATCTTGCCGATGGCAGTCGACACCGACTCCTGCCGTGCCACGTCCGTCAGGCGGACGATGAGATCGCGGAAAGTGCTGAGCGACGCTGCCGCGCGCCCGGAAAACGCTTTCTCGTCAAGGCCGCGGACGACCCGGACCCACAGAGAATTTGCCGCCACGGTCGGCTGAAGCCCGGCGCTGAGCAGCGGCAAATCAGAATGGTCCGTCGGCGCGATATTCTCGACGGCGTCCATCACGCCCTTGCCGATGCCGCGGGCCGGCACGTTGATCACTCTCCGCAGGCTCACATCGTCATGCGGGTTGATGACGAGGCGCATGTAGGCGAGCGCGTCTTTGATTTCCTTCCGTTCGTAAAATCGCACGCCACCGATGATCTTGTAGGCGACGCCCTCGCGCATGAGCGCGTCTTCAATGGTCCGCGACTGCGCGTTCGTCCGGTAGAGCACCGCCACCATGGCGTCGCTGTCGTCCCGCAGCGATGCTCGGGCCGTGCGCGTGATGAAATCGGCTTCTTCGAGCTCGTCGTTGCCGCGGTAGTACGTGATTCGCGCCCCGCCCTTGCGATCCGTCCAGAGGTGCTTGTCTTTCCGGTTCCGGTTCTGGCTGATGACCGCGGATGCGGCGTCGAGAATGATCTGCGTCGATCGGTAGTTACGTTCCAGCTTGACGATGACGGCTTCGGGGAAATCCTGTTCGAAATCCAGGATGTTGCGAAGGTCGGCGCCGCGCCACTTGTAGATCGACTGATCGGGGTCGCCGACGACGCAGAGGTTGCGGTGGGCTTCGGCAAGCCGGCGGATCAGAAGGTACTGCGGCCGGTTCGTGTCCTGGTATTCGTCCACCATGACGAACTTGAATTGCGTCGAATATTTCGTGCGGACTTTTTCGGACCCTTCGAACAGGTCGACGGTCTTGAGCAGGAGATCGTCGAAGTCGAGCGCGTTGCTCTCCTTCAGCGCATTGAGATAGAAGGCGTAGACCTTGGCGATCTGTTCGTCGCGGCGGTTCCAGCCCGCGGCGCCGGCGACGTCATCGGGCGTCTCCATGCGGTTCTTCGCATGCGAGATTCGCGAGAGCGCGGCCCGCGGCTGAATGAAGCCGTCGTCGATATGCAGGTCCTTCAGCGCCTGCTTGACGACGGAAAGCTGGTCGGAGGAGTCGTAGATGACGAAGTCGCGCGACAAGCCGATGGCCGGCGCCTCGCGGCGCAGCAGGCGGGCGCAGAGCGAGTGAAACGTCGAGACCCACATGCGGCTGCAGTTGGCGCCGAGCAGCGACTCGACGCGCGTCCGCATTTCCTCGGCGGCCTTGTTCGTGAACGTGACGGCGAGAACCTCGTCGGGCTGCGCGTGGCCGTCGCCGACGAGATAGGCGATGCGGCTCGTGATGACGCGGGTCTTTCCCGATCCGGCGCCGGCCAGGATCAGGAGCGGGCCGTTGATATGGAGAACTGCTTCGCGCTGTTCCGGGTTGAGGCTGTCGAGGAAGTGCAAGCCTCTATTCTACAGTCACTGACTTCGCGAGATTCCTCGGCTGATCGACATCGCAGCCGCGGCGGACGGCAATGTCGTACGCCAGCAGCTGCAGCGGCAGCACCATGACGATCGGCGTCAGCAGATCCGGCGTGCGCGGAAGCTCGAGCACGGAATCGTGCGCCTTGTCGAGAATCGACCAGAGCTTGTCGTCGCCGCGAGTGGTGACGGCAATGACCGATCCGCCTCGGGCTTTTGCCTCCTGGACGTTGCCGATCATCTTTTCGAACACGTGATCGTGCGGCGCGAGCGTCACGACGGGCATGCGCTCGTCAATAAGTGCGATCGGGCCGTGCTTCATCTCGCCCGCCGGGTAGCCTTCGGCGTGGATGTACGAGATTTCCTTCAACTTCAGCGCGCCCTCGAGGGCGATCGGATAGTTGATGCCTCGGCCGAGGTACAGAAAATCCGTCCTTGTCTGGAACCGCGCGGCAATTTCTTCAACCTCTGGCGCGAGCTTGAGCGTCTCTTCAAGGAGGTGCGGCAGTTGCAGCAGCGCGTCGACATGGGGTTTGGACGCCTCGGGCGACAACGTGCCCCGGACCTGCGCCAGTCGCAGCGCGAGCAGGTAGAGCGCGACAAGCTGCGAGGTAAATGCCTTCGTCGACGCGACGCCGATTTCCGGCCCGGCGTGCGTGTAGATCGTGCCCTCCGTTTCCCGTGTCGCCATGCTGCCGACGACGTTGCAGATGGAAATGCTCGACGCGCCTTCTTTCTTCGCTTCGCGGAGAGCCGCAAGCGTGTCCGCCGTCTCGCCCGACTGCGTGATGACGACGGCCAGCGTGTTCTTGCCGACAATCGGGCTTCGGTAGCGGTACTCGGACCCGTAATCGACGTCGACGGCGACTCGAGCGAGCTGCTCGATCATGAACTTGCCGACCAGCCCGGCGTGCCACGAGGTGCCGCACGCGAGAATCGTGACCTTGTCGATTGCGCGCAGCTGGGCCTCGGAGATCTTCATCTCCTCCAGGAACACCCGGCCGGAATCCTGGGAAACGCGGCCGAGAATGGTCTCGCGCGCGGCGGTCGGCTGCTCGAAGATTTCCTTGAGCATGAAGTGCTTGTAGCCGGCCTTCTCCGCCATGATCGGGTCCCACAGGACGCGCTGCGTGGCTTTCGACACCGGCCGGGCGAAGAAATCCGTGAACTGCACGCCGGACCGCGTGATGATCGCCATCTCTTCGTCGCCGAGAAACACGACGTCGCGCGTGTGGCTCAGAATCGCGGGAATGTCGGACGCCACGAAGAATTCGCCGTCGCCAAGGCCGACGACGATGGGCGGGCCGTTGCGGACCGCGACGATCTTTTCCGGATCGTCCGCCGAGATCAGCACGAGAGCGAACAGCCCCCGCATCAGCATCAGTGCCCGGCGCACGGCATTCTCGAGGCCGTCGTCTTTCATCTCGCGCTCGACCAGATGCGCGACGATTTCGGTGTCGGTCTCGGTGACGAACGTGTGTCCCTGGAGCTGGAGCTCCTGCTTCAGGTCGAGGTAGTTCTCGATGATGCCGTTGTGGACGACGACGATCTTGCCGGTGCAGTCGCGATGGGGATGGGCGTTCTCTTCAGTCGGACGTCCGTGCGTGGCCCAGCGCGTGTGGCCCACGCCGTAGTCGCCGTCGATCGGCTGTCCGGTGATGACGTCTTCGAGTTTCGACAGCTTGCCCGCGCTGCGCCGGAGCTCGACGTGACCGTCGCGCACGACCGCGACACCCGCCGAGTCATAGCCGCGGTACTCGAGCCGCCGCAGGCCCTCGATGAGGACCGGGACGACGTCCTTCGGTCCGATGTAGCCGATGATTCCACACATACTGCGATCTCCTCGGGATTCGGGATTCGGGCTTGGGGATTTGCATTCCAAATCCCAAGTCCCCAATCCCTAATCCCGTTTCTTTCGCCTCTTCTCCACCCAGCCGTCGATGTTTCTCTGCTTGCCCGCGCTGACCGCGAGCGCGCCTGCCGGCACGTTCTCGCGGACGGTCGTGCCGCTGCCGACGTACGCGCCTTTGCCGACCGTGACCGGCGCAATAAGCTGAGAATCGCTGCCGATGAAGGCGCCGTCTTCGATCGTCGTCTGATTCTTTGCCACGCCGTCGTAGTTGCACGTGATCGTGCCGGCGCCGATGTTGACGTTGGCGCCGATTTCCGCGTCGCCGAGATACGACAGGTGCATGGCCTTCGACCCCGGGCCAAGCGTCGTCTTTTTCAGCTCGACGAAGTTGCCGACCCGCGCGCCTTCGCCGACGAAGGCGCCGCCGCGAAGGTGCGCGAATGGGCCGACCCGGGAATCGGCCGCGAGCGACGACTCGGTGATCACGCAGCAGTTGTTGACCGTGACGCGATCGCCGACTCGCGAATCGATAATTCGCGCGCCGCTGTGGATCTCGCAGCCCCCGCCGATCGTCGAGCGGCCTTCGATCGACACGCCTGGATGGAGGATCGTGTCGGCTCCGATCGTGACGCCGGGATCGATGTACGTGGTTGCGGGATCCTCGATCGTCACGCCTGCGGCCATCAGTTCCGTGTTCTTGTTCTGTCTCACGATTCGGCTCACTGCCGCGAGCTCGATGCGGCTGTTGATTCCACGAATTTCATCGACGTTCGAGACCAGGAGCGTTTCGACGCCGCGGCCCTGTCTGCGATACAGCGCAATGACGTCGGGCAGGTAGTACTCGCGCTGCGCGTTCTCGGCGGCGACGTTCCTGAGCGCGTCGAACAGGCCGTCCAGGGCAAACGCGTAGATCCCGGAATTGATTTCCCGGATCGCGCGCTCCTGCTCCGTGGCGTCACGGTGCTCGACGATACGTGCAATCTTCTCGCCGGATCGGACGATGCGGCCGTAGCCGGTGGGATCGTCGATAACGGCTGTGATGACGGTGGCGGCTGCTCCGGCGGATTCGTGGCGATCGAGCAGTGTTTTCAACGTCTTGGAGGAGAGAAGCGGCACGTCGCCGGACAACAGCACCATCGTCCCTGACGCGCCACGAAGCGCCGGCGCCGTGGTCAGCAGGGCATGTGCGGTGCCCAGTTGTGGCTCCTGCACCACAAAGGTCACGTCTGAGTGCGCCGAAAGCGCCGCTTTCAACACGTCGGCTTGATGTCCGACGACGATGGTGACGGAGCGGGGACCAAGTGCGTGTGCGGCGCCGATGACGTGATCGATCATCGGCAGGCCGCCGACGCGATGAAGCACCTTGGGCAGCGCCGACTTCATGCGCGTGCCCTTGCCCGCCGCCAGGATGACTACGTGAAGATCGGCCATGGCCCGAGACCGGGAGGCCGGCCTCAGGGTCAATTATCGCGCGGAACGAGGGCGGACTGGGCGCCGGCGTTCAAGGCGCGGAAGAGAAGGCGCTTCGAGCGCCGCGCGGAACGACTCGTCGTCTCGGAGCGGGTCGAGATCCGGATCGGTGCGGGCCAGCGCGCGATTTTCGGGGTTCATGGCAATCGCGCGCTCAACGTGAGCGACCGCTTCGGCAAGTTCGCCGCGCTGCGCATGCGCGACCGCGAGCATGTAGAGCGCGTGGTCGTTGTCGGGATCCTCGTCGCGCACGAGACGAAGGTGCGAGATCGCCTCGTCGTAGCGGCCGCCGTTGAGCGCGAGCGTCGACGCGTAGAGGCGTTCTTCAATGGTCTGCGGCGACGCCGGGACGGCGGACGCCTGCTTGCGGCAGATATTCAGATAGAGCTTGACGCGTTCGTGGAGCTCTTTTTCTTCCGGGAACTGCTTGAGGACGGCCTCGAGTCGATCCGCGGCGCCGGCGTAGTCGTGCTGCTGAAGGCGCTCGAGTCCTTGTTCGTACAGGGCGACGGCTTCCACGTACGTCGACCGTCTGACTGGCGCCGAAGGAGCTGGCGGTGCTGCGGAAGCTGCAGTTGCCTGGGCAGACTTCTGCGGAGCGGGAACGTCCTTGATTGATCGTGATTGAGGCCGGCGCTGCTGCTTCGCCATCGTTTTGACCGCGACGTCTCCCTGCCGGGAAGCCGCGTACGGTAGCAGAACGATTTCGGCCGGTCAAGCGACGCAGGCCTTCGGGGAATCGGATTTCTGTTATTTACCCAATTGTTTGGCTCTCTCGACAGCTGCGTAGATGTCGTTTGGCTTCCGGCCATGCTTCCGCGCGAGCCGCTGAATCCCTTCCCGACGGGAAATCTTGAGTTGATTGGTTATATAACCAAGTTCTAGGGCGATCTGTTCGTCTGAGGCTGCGGCAAGCTCGACCTTTTCTGTTCTATGACCAAGATCGATGACTACTGTGAGCTCTCCTGTGTCGAGCGAAGGAGCTTTGATGACAGACGATATTGGTCCTCTAACCAATTCTTCGTGGATCTTAGTCAACTCACGGCAAGCAACGACCTGGCAGTCACCAACGCGGGCCTGAACTTCCCCCAATGTCTCCCGAATGCGGTGAGGCGACTCAAAGAAAACGACCGTCTCAGTGGAAGCAGCCAGCGCGTCGAGCCATTTGTTCCGGTCTTTAGACCTAGTCGGTGGAAATCCGAGGAACTTGAATGGCTGTGTCGCGAACCCTGAAGCAGCCACGGCCGCGATGATCGCGCTTGGTCCTGGAATGGGCTCGATCCGGATGCCGGCCTCGATCGCGAGGCGAACAAGATGTTGCCCGGGGTCGGACACCAGGGGCATGCCGGCGTCAGACACGAGGGCGATGCTGTCGCCGGCCTGGAGGCGGGCGATGAGCGCCGGTGCTTTCCGTGTTTCGTTGTGTTCGTGCAGGCTGGTCGTCGGTGTCTGGATCGCGTAACGCGTCAGCAGATGTGATGTCCGGCGCGTGTCTTCCGCGGCGATGAGTGCCACGTCGCCGAGGACGCGCAGTGCCCGTGCCGTGATGTCTTCGAGGTTGCCGATCGGCGTCGCGACGAGGAACAGCGTGCCGGGCATTCGATGTTCGCGGGGAATGTTTATTGTACTATCAAGGATTGACCAGACCAGCCATGAACGTGTCCGAACCTCTGCCGCATTTTGTCGACGACCTGCTCGGGTACCTGTATGAAACCCACCCGACGCAGGCCAATTTCGACGGCGTTCACACGCACGACGATCTGCTCGAAAACCTGAGCCGTCATGGCATTGACAGCGACGTTCACGCGCTCGCGGGCTACCTCCGGCGGCTCGAGGACATCCGCCCCGAGGGGCTGACCGACACCGAACGGCTCGAGCACCGGATGCTCGCCGATCATCTGCGCGCGCGGATGTTCGAGCTCGAAGCCGTCCGCACGTGGGAAAAGAACCCGCAGTACTACGCCGACGTCCTGGCGTCGAGTCTCGCCGGCCAGGCGCTGTTCACCCATGCGCCGGCAGAAGAACGGGCACGCCGCGTGTTGTCGAAGCTCCGTCAGACCCCCCGCCTGATTCAGGCGGCGCGCGACAACATCACCGATCCGCCGGGCATCTTCGTCAAGGTCGGCATCGAGACGATGCGCGGGGCGTTGAAGTTCATCGACGACGATCTGCCACGGGCGTTTTCGTCGGTGGACGATCTGCATCTGCTCGGCGATCTGGCCGACGCGCAGGCCGAAGCGTCACACGCGGTCGGGGCGTTCGTGCAGCACCTCGAAACCGAAATGGCGCCGAAGGCGCGCGCGTCCTTCCGGCTCGGCGCGGACAAGTTCGAGCAGAAGCTGCGGCTGGAGGAGGGCGTCAACCTCCCGCTCGACCGCCTGCTGGCCATTGCCACGCGCGAGCTGAAGGAAACGCAGGACGCGTTCCGATCGATCGCGGGAAAGATGAACGGCGGGGATCCGCTTGCCGCGTGGGCGCGCACCAAAAGCGACCACCCCGGACCCGGAGAGCTTGTCGCCACCGGCCGCTCGCAGCTTGACGAGCTCGCGACCTTTCTCGAGCGGCAGAAGATCGTCTCGATGCCGAACGGCGAGCCGATCATCGTGGCGCCGACGCCGGATTTCTACCGCTGGTCGTTCGCGAGCATGTGGACGCCCGGCCCATTCGAGTCGAAGCCCACGCGCGCCTACTACTATCTGACCGACGTCGATCCCTCGTGGTCCGCCGATCGGCAGGAAGAGCACCTGCGCGACTACAACCGCCCGACCCTGTGGTCGATCTCGATTCACGAGGTCTATCCCGGCCACTTCCTCCACTATCAGCATCTTCGCCGCGTCGAGTCGAAAGTCCGCAAGTCGACGTTCTTTGCGCCGGCATCCTTCATCGAAGGCTGGGCGCACTATTGCGAAGAGATGATGATCGACGCCGGTTTCGGACGCCAGACGCCGGGCATCAGGCTCGGCCAGCTTGCGGAAGCCCTCGTCCGTCTCGCGCGCTTCATCGTCTGCATCCGGCTGCATGCGGAGGACTGGTCGGTCGAGCAGGGCATGCGGTTCTTCCGCGACGAAGCGTTCATGGAAGAAGGCAGCGCGCGGCGCGAAGCCGAGCGCGGCACGTTCGATCCGATGTACCTGGTCTACAGCGTCGGCAAGCTGATGTTGTTGAAGCTGCGAAACGACTGCAAACAGCAGCAGGGCAAGTCGTTTTCGTTGAAGGCGTTTCACGACACACTGCTCGGCCAGGGCACAGCGCCGTTGTGGCTGCATCGCGCGTTGATGCTGGCCGGCGACACGGGAGACCTGCTGGAATAGCCATGCCGATTTACGAGTACGAGTGCGAGAAATGCGGGCACCGGGTCGAGAAGATTCAGAAATTCTCCGATCCGCTGCTCGACACCTGTCCGAAGTGCGGGAGCGCCGTCCACAAGATGCAGTCGGCGCCGGCGTTTCAGTTCAAGGGCACGGGCTGGTACGTGACCGACTACGCGAAGAGCGGGAAATCGGACAGCAAGGAAACCAGGAAGACATCAGAGGCGGCGAAGTCGGAGTCGGCGAAATCTGAGCCGGCGAAGACCGAGGCGGCTCCCTCCACTCCCGCGAAGACCGAGACGAAGCCGGGCGACTAGCGCTTCACCGGCTGCCGCTGCAGCGCTTCGAGATACTCCACGAACGCATCGGCCAGATCGGGCCGCTTCATCGCGAAATACACCGTCGCTTTGAGGTAGCCGAGCTTGTTGCCGGTGTCGTGCCGGACGCCGTTCACTTCGCACGCGTAAATCGGCCGCGACTTCAGCAGCTCCCGCAGCCCGTTGGTGAGCTGGATCTCGCCGGTCCGATCGCTCTTTGTCGCGGCCAGGGCGGGGAAGATGTCCGGCGTCAGCACGTAGCGTCCGATGATCGCCAGATCCGACGGCGCCTCGTCCCGCGGAGGCTTCTCCACCAGATCGCGCACCTGGTAGACGCCGGGCCCGAGATTGACGCTGGTATCGACGGCGATCACGCCGTAGCTGGAGATGTTCTCGCGCGGAACGCGCTCGACGGCGAGGACGGGGCCCTTCACGCGATCGAACACGTCGATGAGCTGCTTGAGCGCCGGCGGGTTCGCGTCAATCACGTCGTCGCCGAGCAGCACGGCGAATGGTTCATCGCCGACAAGCTCCCGGGCGACGAGCACGGCGTGGCCCAGACCCAGGGGTTCGCCCTGACGCACGTAAGCAAAGTTGATCAGGTGGGAAATCTTACGGACTTCATCAAGCTGATCGCGTTTGCCGCGCGCTTCGAGAAAGGTTTCGAGCTCAACCGAGACATCGAAATGATCTTCGATCGCGTTCTTGCCGCGGCCGGTGACCAGAATGATGTTCGAGACACCCGAGGCCACGGCTTCTTCGACGCCGTACTGAATAATCGGCTTGTCGACAAGCGGCAGCATTTCTTTCGGCTGCGCCTTGGTGGCGGGCAGGAAGCGTGTTCCAAGGCCTGCCGCCGGAAACACCGCTTTGCGCACGGATGTGCTCACGAACCGCATCGTAGCAGAGGCTGATCCAAGTCGCATATAGAATCTATACCCGAGGTAGCATGCTGGACCCCGTCTTCATCCGTGACCACGTGGACGAAGTGCGTGTCGGCCTGCGAAATCGCGGGCTCGACGCTGACAAGGCACTCAGTGATATCGCGACGCTTGAAGTACTGCGCCGCCGGTTGATCGGCGAGTACGAAGGACTCAAACGCCAGCAGAACACGTCCGGCGACGAAATCGCCAAGGCCAAGCGCCAGGGCCGCGACGCCGGACCTGTTCTCGAAGCTAGCAAGATACGTGCGCAGCAGATCAAGCAGCTTGGCGTGCAACTCGATTCCATCGAGCACCAGCGGGACGTCGCGCTGGAACAGCTGCCCAACCTTCCGCACGTTTCGGTGCCTTTAGGCACCAGTTCGGCTGACAATCAGGAAATCCATCGCCACGGCGAGCCCCGGACGTTCGACTTCGAGCCGAAGGCGCACTGGGACCTGGGCGCGGCACTGGGCATCATCGATTTCGAACGCGCGACGAAGATGTCCGGTGCGCGGTTTTCGGTCCTGACGGGCGCGGGCGCGCGTCTCGAGCGGGCGCTCATCTCGTTCATGCTCGATCTCCACACGCGCGAGCATGCCTACACCGAGGTCCAGCCTCCGGTCCTCGTCAACGCGGCGTCGTTGACCGGCACGGGGAACCTGCCGAAATTCGAAGCCGACCTGTTCAAGATTGCCGGCGAGTGGGATCTGTATCTGATCCCGACCGCAGAAGTGCCCCTGACGAACATGCACCGCGGCGAAATCCTCGACGGCCGAGAGCTGCCGATCCGTTACACGGCGTATACACCGTGCTTCCGCAGCGAAGCGGGATCGTACGGGCAGGATGTGCGCGGGCTCATTCGTCAGCATCAGTTCGACAAGGTCGAACTCGTGAAGTTGACGACGCCCGAACAGTCGTATGACGAGCTCGAAAAGCTGACGGCGAATGCGGAAGAAGTGCTGAAGCGGCTCGAGCTGCCGTTCCGCCGCATGCTGCTCTGCACGGGCGACATGGGCTTCGCGTCGGCGAAGACGTACGACCTCGAGGTCTGGCTGCCGAGCCAGAAGGCCTATCGCGAGATTTCGTCCTGCAGCAACACCGAGGCGTTCCAGGCGCGCCGCGCGAACATCAAGTTCCGCGCCGGCGGGAGCGGCAAGGCGGAGTTCGTCCACACGCTGAACGGCTCAGGACTCGCCGTCGGCCGCACGCTCATCGCGATTCTGGAAAACGGCCAGCAGAAGGACGGGTCAATCGTGATCCCGCCCGCGCTCCGCCCGTACATGGACGGCCGCGAGCGCATCGAGAAAACGTAGCGTCCGGCCTCAGCCGGCCGGACGTTACGGCAGGGGCGCGGGCAACTCCGACGCGCCCATTAGATATGTATCGACGCCGCGGGCGCAGCTGCGGCCTTCGGCAATCGCCCAGACGATCAGCGACTGCCCACGCTGCATGTCGCCGGCGGTGAAGACGCCGGGCACCGACGTCATCCAGTTCGCGTCGCGCCACACGGTTCCGCGCTCGGTCATCTTCACGCCAAGCGCGGTGAGCATCCCGTTCTTTTCGGGCCCGGTGAAGCCCATCGCCAGCAGCACGAGATCCGCCTTCAGCTCGAACTCGCTGCCGTTGACCGGCTTGAAGGACATCCTGCCGTTCTCGACCACGGTTTCGACGTTGTGGGCGTGGAGCGTCCTGACGTTCCCCTTCGCGTCCCCTGAAAAATGCGTCGTCGCGATCGAGTACATCCGCTGGCCGCCCTCTTCGTGCGCGGACGAGGTGCGGAAGATGTTCGGCCACAGCGGCCAGGGATTGCTGTCCGTGCGGACTTCCGGCGGACGCGCGAGCAGCTCGAGCTGGCGGACGCTGGCCGCGCCCTGGCGATGCGCGGTGCCGAGGCAGTCGGCGCCGGTGTCGCCGCCGCCGATGATGATCACGTGCTTGTCCTTCGCGGAGATGACGGGAACCTTGTCGCCTTCGCACTGCCGGTTCTGCAGCGTCAGGTACTCCATCGCGAAGTGAATGCCCGAGAGCTCGCGCCCGGGCACCGTGAGATCGCGGGGAATCGTCGAGCCGCCCGCCAGCACGATCGCTTCGAAGCCGTCGCGCAGCTCGGCGAGCGGCACGTTCACGCCGACGTTCGCATTCGTCCTGAACATGACGCCTTCGTCCTGCATCAGCGTCAGCCGCCGCTCGAGATATTTCTTTTCGAGCTTGAACTCCGGGATGCCGTAGCGCAGCAGCCCGCCGATGCGATCGGCGCGCTCGAACACGGTGACCCAGTGGCCGGCGCGATTCAGCTGATCGGCGGCCGCGAGTCCCGCCGGGCCGGAGCCGACGACGGCGACGCGCTTGCCGGTCCGGACCGCCGGTGGCCGCGCGACGACGCGGCCTTCGTCGAAGGCCCGCTCGACGATCGTCGCTTCGACCGCTTTGATGGTCACCGGCGAGTCGTTGATCCCGAGCACGCACGATCCTTCGCACGGCGCGGGACACAGACGTCCGGTCCACTCGGGGAAGTTGTTCGTCGCGTGAAGCCGATCGATGGCCGCGTCCCATCGATCGCGGTAGACGAAGTCGTTCCAGTCGGGAATCAGGTTGCCGAGCGGACAGCCCTGATGGCAGAACGGCACGCCGCAGTCCATGCAGCGCGACGCCTGATCGCGCAACTCGACGTCGGGATACGGCAGGTACACCTCGCGCCAGTCGTGCACGCGCTCGGCGACCGGCCGGCTCGGCTGCTTGTGACGCTGAATTTCGATGAACCCTGTCGGTTTACCCATGGACAACCTCGAGATCCGACAGCACGATCGGCGTCACTTCCACAGCGCCAAACTGCGATTTGCCTTCGAGCACGCGACGGTAATCGCGCGGCATCACCTTCACGAACATCTTCGACGCGACCGACCAGTCGGTCAGAAGACGCGCGGCCAGCGTGCTGCCCGTATGCCGCACATGGCGTTTGAGGAGCTCGAGCACCAGCGGCTCGTCCTCTTCGCGCTCGAGAGGCTCGAGGTCGACGAACTCCGGATTGCAGCGCGGCGCGAACGACGCGTTCGCGTCGAAGACGTACGCGATGCCGCCGCTCATGCCCGCCGCGAAGTTGCGTCCGGTTTTCCCGAGCACCACGACGCGTCCGCCGGTCATGTACTCGCAGCCATGATCGCCGACGCCTTCGACGACGGCGACGGCACCGCTGTTGCGCACGGCGAAGCGCTCGCCCGCCAGGCCCCGGATGTACGCCTCGCCGCTCGTCGCGCCGTAGAGCGCGACGTTGCCGATGATGATGTTGTCTTCCGGCGTGAAGGTCGCCTTCGGCGGCGGCAGCACGACGATCTTGCCGCCCGAGAGCCCCTTGCCGACGTAGTCGTTCGCATCGCCCTCGAGGGTGAGCGACATTCCGCGCGGAATGAATGCGCCGAAGCTCTGTCCCGCAGAACCGGTGAACCGGATCCGGATCGTGTCGTCAGGCAGGCCGGCGGCGCCCCAGCGGCGCGTCAGCGCCGAGCCGAGCATCGTGCCGACGGTGCGGTTGACGTTGCGGATCGGCCGCGCAATCGAGACAGGCTTCTTCAGCTCCAGCGCGTCGCGGCATGCGGCCAGCAATTCGTTGTCCAGCGCGCCGGCGAGCCCGTGATTCTGTGACGTCGTGCAGCGCCGCGAGTAATCCTCCGGCAGATCCGGATCGTGCAGGATCGCCGAGTAGTCGAGACCACGCGCCTTGTAGTGATCGACCGCCGCCTTGACGCTCAGCCGATCGACGCGGCCGATCATCTCGTCCATCGTGCGGAACCCGAGCTGCGCCATGTACTCGCGCACTTCCTCGGCGATGAAGCGGAAGAAGTTCTCGACGAATTCAGGTTTGCCCGAGAACTGCCTGCGCAGCTCCGGATCCTGCGTCGCGACGCCCACCGGACACGTGTTCAGGTGGCAGACGCGCATCATGATGCAGCCCGAGACGACGAGCGGCGCCGTCGCGAAGCCGAACTCCTCGGCGCCCATCAGCGCGCCGACGACGACGTCGCGTCCGGTCTTCATCTGGCCGTCCACCTGGACGACGATGCGATCGCGGAGGCCGTTGAGGCGGAGCACCTGCTGCGTCTCGGCGAGGCCCAGCTCCCACGGCACGCCGCCGTGCTTGATCGAGGTGAGCGGCGAGGCGCCGGTGCCGCCGTCGTGGCCCGAGATCAGCACGACGTCGGCATGGGCTTTCGCGACGCCGGCCGCGACCGTGCCGACGCCGGCAATCGCGACCAGCTTCACGGAAATCCGCGCCTGGGGATTGGCGTTCTTGAGATCGTGAATGAGCTGCGCCAGGTCCTCGATGGAGTAGATGTCGTGGTGCGGCGGCGGTGAAATCAGCCCGACGCCGGGCGTCGAGTAGCGGACCTTCGCAATCCACGGATAGACCTTGTGGCCGGGCAGCTGCCCGCCCTCGCCGGGCTTCGCGCCCTGCGCCATCTTGATCTGGAGATCGTCGGCGTTGACGAGGTATTCGCTCGTGACGCCGAACCTGGCGGACGCGACCTGTTTGATCGCGCTTCGGCGCGAGTCGCCGTTGGCGTCCGGAACATAGCGGGCGGGGTCTTCGCCGCCTTCGCCGGTGTTCGATTTGCCGCCGAGGCGATTCATCGCGATCGCGAGCGTCTCGTGCGCTTCCTTGCTGATCGATCCGTACGACATCGCGCCGGTCGCGAAGCGCCTGATGATGCGCTCGACCGGTTCGACCTCGTCTATCGAAATGGACTGCGCCGACGGCTTCAGCTCGAGGAGGCCCCGCAGCGTCGCGAGACGTTTGCTCTGGTCGTCGACGAGCTTCGTGTACTCCTTGAAGATCCTGTACTGGCCGCTGCGCGTCGAATGCTGCAGCTTGAAGACGGTGTCCGGGTTGAAGAGGTGATACTCGCCGTCACGCCGCCACTGGTACTCGCCGCCTTCTTCGAGCTCGGTGTTGGGAATCGGGCGGCTCGGGTACGCGTGATGATGGCGCGCGGTCACTTCTTTCGCGATCACGTCCATGCCGACGCCGCCGATGCGCGACGCCGTCCAGGTGAAGTACTTGTCGACGAACGCGGTGTCAAGGCCGACCGCTTCGAAGATCTGCGCGCCGCAGTAGCTCTGCAGCGTCGAGATGCCCATCTTGGACATCACTTTCAGGATGCCCTTGTTGAGCGCGTGGATGTAGTTCTCGACGGCCTCCTTGTGTGTGACGCCGGTCAGGAGGCCGCTGCGGATCATGTCGTCGAGCGTCTCGAACGCCAGATACGGATTCACGACGCCCGCGCCGTACCCGAGGAGCAGCGCGCAGTGATGCACCTCGCGGGCATCGCCGGTTTCGACGACGAGGCCGCAGCGCGTGCGCGAGCCCTGCTTCACCAGATGGTGATGCACGCCGGCCGTCGCCAGAAGGCTCGGAATCGGCGCGCGTTCGCGATCGGCGCCGCGGTCCGAGAGGATCAGAATCGTGTAGCCCGCGTCGACGGCCGCGCTCGCCTGGCGCTTGAGATGCTCCATGGCGTCTTCGAGGCCCGGGCCGTCGCTGCGCGGATCGAAGAGCATCGGCAGCGTGATCGATTTGAAGCCCGGCTCGTACACGTGACGCAGTTTCGCCGTCTGGTCGTTGTCGATGACGGGATACTCGATCTTGATCTGCCGGCACGACTCCGGACGCGGATCGAGCAGGTTGCCCTCCGGCCCCACCGTCGATCCCATCGTCGTCACGAGCTCTTCACGGATCGCGTCGAGCGGAGGATTCGTGACCTGTGCGAATACCTGCGCGAAGTAGTCGTAGAGCAGACGCGACTTGTCCGACAGCACGGCCAGTGCGGTGTCGGTGCCCATCGAGCCGATCGCTTCTTCGCCGTTGGCCGCCATGGGCGCGAGCAGCAGGCGCAGGTCTTCCTGCGTGTAGCCGAACATCTGCTGCCGGCGCGTCACCGATTCATGGCTTGGTGGCGGCAGGTACGGCGCCTCGGGCAGCTCTTCGATATCCACGAGATACTCGGCGAGCCATCGCCCGTACGGCTGCGCCGTCGCGAGCTCCCGCTTGATCTCGTCGTCCGACACGATGCGTCCCTTCGCCGTGTCGACGAGGAAGATGCGGCCGGGATGCAGCCGTTCCTTGACGACAATTTCGTCGGCGGGAATGTCGAGCACGCCGACTTCAGACGCCATGACGACGAGGTCGTCCTTCGTGACGTAGTAGCGCGACGGACGAAGGCCGTTGCGGTCGAGGACCGCGCCGATCATCGTGCCGTCAGTGAACGCGATCGACGCCGGACCGTCCCACGGCTCCATCAGCGACGAGTGATATTCGTAGAACGCCTTGAGCTCGGGGCTCATGCTCTCGTGCGCGGACCACGGCTCCGGAATCATCATCAGGACGGCGTGCGGCAGCGACCGCCCCGTCATGTAGAGGAATTCAAGGACGTTGTCGAACGTCGCCGTGTCGCTGCCGCCCTCGCGGATGATCGGCAGAATCTTCTTGAGATCGTCGCCGAAGAGATCCGACTGGAGCAGGCCTTCACGCGCGCGCATCCAGTTGATGTTGCCGCGCAGCGTGTTGATTTCGCCGTTGTGCGCGATGTAGCGATACGGGTGCGCGAGCGGCCACGACGGGAACGTGTTCGTGCTGAAGCGCTGATGCACGAGCGCGAGCGCCGATTCGATATCGGGATCGGTCAGATCCGGGAACGTCGGCTGAATCTGATCCGCCGTGAGCATGCCTTTGTAGATCAGCGTCTTCGACGAGAGGCTGGGGATGTAGAACATCCGCTTCTCGGAGAGGTCGAGCTGATCGATCGCGTGTTCCACGCGCTTGCGGATCACGTACAGCTTCCGTTCGAAGCGCATCGGATCCGTGGTGAGCGTGCCCGCGTCGCCGCCGTACGCGATGAACAGCTGCTCGATGACGGGCATCACGCTGGCGGCCGATTCGCCGAGGGTGCGATCCGAGGTCGGCACGGGACGCCAGCCGAGCAGGCGCTGCCCTTCCTCGTGGATGATCTGATTGACGATCTTCCGGAGCTGTTCGCGCTGCGCCGCGTCGCGCGGCAGAAAGATGTTGCCGACGCCGTACTGACCGGCCGGCGGCAGCCCGATGCTCAGACTGCGCGTGACCTTGCGCAGGAACTTGTCCGGCGGCTGAATGAGGATGCCGGCGCCGTCGCCCGTGTTCGGTTCGCGCCCGCAGGCGCCGCGGTGCTGCAGGTTGATCAGGACCTCGAGCCCGCGCTCGACGACGGCGTGGGATCGCCGGCCCTTGATGTTCACGACGAAGCCGACGCCGCACGCGTCGTGCTCGAAGCGGGGGTCATACAGGCCCTGGGCCTGCGGGGGCGTGAGTAAATGTCTCTGCTGGGGCATCGGGAAAACGTCCTTGGCGCACAGTGTTTATCCCTTATGTGAATATAGAAGGGAAATACAATGATCACATTAAATCCATAATCAAATCAGATTGATTTGGGCCTTCAGGCTCGGCCGTTTATTGATGACGTTCTTGTGGCCAAGCGATTGGTCTCCTACAAGTTCGTCGGATCGGCCTCGCTAGGGCTGACAACCCGAAAGACGCGACATTACGCCTGAATCCGCCCGTTTTGCCCCCGTTCGGCGTGGTGTGCCTCTTGCTCTCCGCAGGGGAATTGTTGGGCGGCATGAGCGAAGCGACCATCGCGACGCATTGTCCGTACTGCGCTTTGCAGTGCGGCATGAACGTCACGTCAGGCCCGGATGGAGTCACCGTCTCGGGGAACGCGGCCTTTCCCGTGAACAAGGGCGGCCTGTGCGTGAAGGGCTGGACGGCGCCCGACACGCTCGAGCATCCGGACCGGCTGCGCACGCCACTCGTCCGCAACGCCGCCGGCCTGTTCGCACCGGCCACCTGGGACGACGCCCTCGATCTCATCGCGCGGCGCTTTGGAGAAATCCAGGCGCGCGGCGGGCCGGACTCGGTGGGCGTTTTCGGCGGCGGCGCGCTCACGAACGAAAAGACATATCTGCTGGGCAAGTTCGCGCGCGTCGCGCTCGGCACCTCGAACATCGACTACAACGGCCGCTTCTGCATGTCATCAGGCGCCGCCGCGTCGACGATGGCGTTGGGCCTCGACCGCGGACTGCCGTTTCCGCTGCAGGACATCCCCCAGGCGACGGTCATTCTGCTGGCCGGCGCCAACATCGCCGAAACCATGCCGCCGCTCATGCAGTACTTCGAGGCGCAACAGGCGCGTGGCGGCACATCGATCGTCGTCGATCCACGGAAGACGGCGACAGCCGCGTGGGCCAGCCAGCATCTCGCGATCCGCCCGGGCACCGATGCGGCGCTCGCGAACGGCATTCTGCACGTGCTCATCCGCGACAACCTGATTGACGCGGCATTCATACGCGATCGCACGGATGGCTTCGAGGAAGTGCGGCGCATCGCCGCGATCTACTGGCCGCAGCGCGTCGAGGAGATCACCGGCATTCCCGAAGCGGCGATTGTCGACACGGCGCGCTGTCTCGGCACGGCCGCGCATCCGATGGTGCTGACCGCGCGTGGCCCGGAACAGCAGTCGCAGGGCGTGAACAACACGCTCGCGTACATCAACATCGCGCTGGCGCTCGGCGCCGTCGGACGTCCATTCAGCGGCTACGGCTGCCTCACCGGCCAGGGCAATGGCCAGGGCGGACGTGAACACGGGCAGAAGGCCGATCAGCTTCCCGGCTACAGGCGCATCGACGACGAGATCGCGCGGACGCACATGGCAGACGTCTGGGGACTCCCCGCGTCCGCCATTCCCGGCGTCGGCAAGTCAGCGTTCGAACTGCTCACGTCGATCGGGCGCGCGCGAGGCGTGAAATCGATGCTCGTCATGGGCTCGAACATCGCCGTCTCCGCGCCGAATGCACAGGTGATTCGCGAGCGCCTCAAGGCCCTCGACTTTCTCGTCGTCGCGGACTTCTTCCTTTCGGAAACGGCGCAGATGGCGCACGTGGTGCTGCCGTCGGCGCAGTGGGCCGAAGAAGAGGGCACGCTCACGAATCTCGAGGGACGCGTGCTGCTGCGGCGGCGCGTTGTCGAGCCGCCCGGGGGCGTACGCACGGACATCGAGATCCTCTGCGAGCTGGGGAAGCGTCTCGGCCATCGCCGGCAGTTCTCGTACGCGAGCACCGAAGCCGTGTTCGACGAGCTGAGACGCGCGACCCGCGGCGGGCCCGCGGACTATTCCGGCATCAGCTACGCGCGCATCAATGCGACAGACGGTGTCTTCTGGCCGTGCCCTTCACCGGATCACTCCGGAACGCCGCGGCTGTTTGCCGACGGCTTTCCGACCGACAACGGACGCGCGCATTTCCACGCCGTCTCGCATCGGTCGATCGCCGAAGAACCCACCGGGGAATATCCGCTGTTCCTGACGACGGGACGGCTGCTCGCGCAGTACCAGTCGGGCACGCAGACGCGCCGGACACGCGCGCTGCAGGATCTCGCGGGCGAACCGCTCGCGGAAATCCATCCGGCGACGGCCTCGGCGCTCGGCCTCTCGTCAGGCGATCGCGTCACGCTCAGGACACGGCGCGGCGCGGCCGTGTTCACCGTGAAGACAACGGCGACGATTCGGCCGGACACGGTGTTCGTCCCGTTTCACTGGGGCGGCGAGCAGTCGGCGAACAACCTCACGAACGCCGCGCTCGATCCGACGAGCAAGATGCCCGAATTCAAGGTGTGCGCCACGCGCATCGATCGGATCGACGATCCCGACGCCGACTGACGATCCAGACATATTTGTTTCGTACAGTTTTCAGGCGACAAGTCTGTCGCGCGGTCTCAAGTGATGACGCAATGTAAGAGTGAATAACATTCGCGATTTCGGCGACTCAGCAATTACGCGCGTGGAGAGTGTCTTGCTCTCTGTTCAGGACAACGATGTCGTTGCCCCTGCTCACGCGCGCCACCGAAGACGGCGTCACCTTCATGCTGACGCCACGCACGACCGCGCCCGCAGCGCGTGACGCGGCGCCGGCGCCGCGCATGCCGTCGCGCGCGCCCGGGCCCGGCGAGCAGTACCGCTTTCACGTCGACATGAGCAAGTGCATCGGCTGCAAATGCTGCGTCGTCGCCTGCAACGAACAGAACGGGAATCCGGCCGCGATCAACTGGCGGCGCGTGAGCGAAATCGAAGGCGGCTGGTATCCGCGCGCCGAGCGGTCGTACATGTCGATCGGCTGCCACCACTGCCTGGAGCCGACGTGCCTGCAGGGCTGTCCCGTCGACGCCTATACGAAGGACGTGTCCACGGGCATCGTGCTGCACAGCGCGGACGCCTGCATCGGCTGCCAGTACTGCACGTGGAACTGCTCGTACGGCGTGCCGCAGTACAACCCCGAGCGCGGCGTGGTCGGCAAGTGCGATATGTGCCACAGCCGTCTCGGTCTCGGCCAGTCGCCGGCGTGCGTCTCCGCGTGCCCGAGCGGCGCGATTCAAATCGAAATCGTCGACGTCAAGTCATGGCGTGAGTCGACGGCCGCGGCCGCATCGGTGACGGCGACCGGACTGCCGTCCGGCGATCAGAGCGTGTCGACAACACGGATCACGCTGCCGAAGAGCCTCGCGCCGAATGCGAAGCCCGTCGATCTCGTGCATCTCCAGCCCGGCGAGCCGCACTGGCCGCTCGTCGTGATGATGGTGTTCACGCAGCTGTCGGTCGGGACTTTCGCGGCGATTTGGCTGCTTCAGCTCACGGGGGCGTTTGCGAAACTCGGGGCCGCGGCGCTGACGTCCGTGGTCGTCGCGACACTCGCGCTTGGCGCGTCCACGCTTCATCTCGGGCGCCCGATCTACGCATATCGCGCGATCAGAATGTGGCGGCGATCGTGGCTGAGCCGCGAAGTGCTGCTTTTCGCGGGTTTCTCCGCCGTCGCGTGTCTGTACGCGGCCGCGCTGTGGCTGCGGTGGCCCGGCGGCGTCGTGGTCGGCGGCCTGGGAGCGCTGACGCTCGCGCTCGGATTCGGCGGCGTGACCGCGAGCGCCTGCATCTATCGGGTGCCCTCGCGTCCAGCGTGGAATACGCCGCTGACGCTGGTGCAGTTCAACCTGACGGCGCTGACGCTCGGTCCGCTGTTCGCTGCGGCGACGGGCGCAGGTTCCGCGCGCGGGCTCGCTGTTGCCGCCGCGGTGATGGCCGGCGCCCAATTCGTCGTGCTGGCGACGAAGTTCTTCAACCTGAGCGGAGGCGACACGATCGAGCTGCGGGCGTCGTCCAGGCTCCTCGCGACGACGTTTCGCCGTCACCTGATCGCGAGAGGCGTCCTGCTCGCGCTGGGCGCGATTGCGCTGCCGCTGTTCACGTCGCAGCCGGCCGTGTTGTGGGTGGCGTTTGGCCTGGCGCTCGCCGCTGAGACGATCGGCCGCTACCTGTTTTTCGTCAGCGCCGTGCCGAAGCACCTCGTGGCGCCGTATCTCGGAAACGAGGCCGCGTGAATCTCAAGCGCGTGCTCGGCCTCGACACGCTCGCGGATCGGTACGCGTACGCGCAGGACGCCGTCGCGGGCTACACGTCGGCGAAGCGCGTGCCGGATCGCTGGGTCGCGACGACCTGCGGCTACTGCTCGGTCGGCTGCGGCATGTTCATTGGCGTGAAGGACGGACGGGCGGTGGGCGTCCGGGGCAATCCGGATCATCCGGTCAACGGCGGCGTGCTCTGTCCGAAAGGCCTGTCTGAACACGAGACGATTGACGTCGCAACCCGCGCGCGGCATCCGATGTTCCGGCCGTCGAGGAAGTCGAAGTTCTACCGTGCTGGCTGGCCGGATGCCGTCGACATGATGGCGAAGCGGTTTCGCGATGTGCAGCACCGCTACGGAAACGACGCTGTCGGCATCATCAGCACGGGTCAGCTCGTCACCGAGGAGTTCTACACCCTCGGCAAGCTCGCGCAGCTCGGCCTCGGCACGCGCAACTACGACGGCAACACGACACTGTGCATGTCGACGGCCGTGTCCGGCTACAAGCGGACGTTCGGCAGCGACGGCCCGCCGGGCGCGTATGAGGACCTCGAGCGCGCCGACGTCATCCTGCTCATCGGCGCCAACATCGCCGACAACCATCCGATTCTCTGGCAGCGGCTGGACGCCAACCCGTCAAAGACGCTGATCGTCGCGGATCCGCGCGTGACGAAGACGGCGATGCTCGCCGATGTCCATCTTCCGGTGAAGCCGCGCTCCGATCTCGCGCTCATCAACGGGATCATCCATATCCTGATCGACAGCGATCTGATCGATCACGAATACATCGACGCGCACACGGAAGGATTCGAGGCGCTCTACGAATCGGTCCGCGAGTATCGGCCGGAACGTGTGTCGGACATCACGGGACTGCCGATCGAGCTGATCTATCGGACCGCGTCGCTGTACGGCAACGCCCGCGCCGCGTTCATCGGCTGGACGATGGGCGTGAATCACAGCTCGAAAGGCACCGAGACCGTCAACGCGATCAACAACCTCGCTCTGATCACGGGCAACATCGGCCGCAGCGGCGCCGCGCCGTTTTCGATCACCGGCCAGTGCAACGCGATGGGCACGCGCGAAGCCGGTTTCACTGCGTCTCTGCCCGGGTACCGCAAGTTCGAGGACATTGGCGACAGGGAAGCGCTCGCGAAGATCTGGAACATCCCGGTCGAGCGCATTCCGACGGCAAGGGGCCTCGCCTATCCGGACATCATCGAGGCCGTCCTCGACAGGAAGATCCGCGCGCTCTGGATCATCGCCACCAATCCGATTGTGTCGTTTCCCAATCTCGGCGTCCTGACGCAGGCGCTCGAGACGCTCGAGTTTCTCGTCGTGCAGGACGGTTATCACCCGACGCCGACGAGCCAGCTCGCCGATCTCGTCCTGCCCGCCGCGATCTGGGGAGAAAAGGACGGCACGTATACGAATTCCGAGCGGCGCGTCAGCAAAGTGAACAAGGCGGTCGAACCTCCAGGCGAGGCGCGTTCCGATTTTCAGATCTTTCTCGACCTCGCGTCTGCGCTCGGCTGCCGCGACGAGCTGTTTCCCGGCTGGAAGACGACGGCCGATGCGTTCGAGGAATGGAAGCGAGTGTCGGCCGGCCGGCTCTGCGATTACTCCGGCATGACGTACGACGCCATCGAAGCGAACGGCGGCATCCAGTGGCCGTATCGCGACGGTGACGGCGACCCGGCAGCCGTGCGTCGTCTCTATGCCGACGGAATCTTTCAGACCAGCGACGGCAAGGCGCGGCTGATTCCGACGCGTTGGGAAGAATTTCCAGAGCCGCCGAACCGCGACTATCCGTTCGTGCTGAACACGGGGCGGACCGTCGAGCACTGGCACACGCGCACGAAGACCGGCCGCGTGCCGATTCTCGAGCGGCTGTCGCCGCGTCCGTGGCTCGAGATGAACCCGCGCGACGGCCGTGCGCTCGGCCTCAAGCCGACCGAGCGCGTCGACGTCGTCTCGCGCCGGGGAGCGATTCGGAATCTCGACCTGCGGCTGACCGAGACGGTCGGCGCCGGCCAGGTGTTCGTGCCGTTTCACTGGTCGGAGGCCAACGCGAATCAGGCGACGCAGAGCGCGTTCGACCCGATTTCCCGGGAACCCAACTACAAACAATGCGCGGTGCGTGTGGAGCGGTCGCGATGAAAAAGCTGGTGGTCGTCGGCAACGGCATGGCGGGCATGGCGTGCGTGGAACAGATTCTGAAACACGCGCCGCAGTTCGACATCACGGTGTTCGGCGACGAAACGCACGTCAACTACAACCGCATCCTGTTGTCGTCGGTGCTTGCCGGGGAGCGCTCGGCTGACGAGATCACGCTGAACCCGCTCGAATGGTACCTGCGGAACGGCATTCAGCTGCGCCTCGGCGTCCGTGTCGTCGACGTCAGCGCCGCGGAGAAAACCGTCACTGGAGACGATGGCAGCGTCACGCCATACGACACGCTGCTGCTCGCCACGGGCAGTTCCGCCTTCAGGCCGCCAATCCCGGGGCTCGACAAGCAGAACGTCTTTGCGTTTCGAACGCTCGATGACACGCGCGAGTTGCTCGAGCGCGCCAATCCGGGGGTGAAGGCGGTCGTCATCGGAGGCGGACTGCTGGGCCTCGAGGCCGCGCGCGGTCTGCAGGTCCGCGGCTGCGACGTCACCGTCGTGCACCTGATGTCGACGCTGATGGAGCGGCAGCTCGACCCCGACGGCGGCAACTACGTGACCGGAAAGATGGAGGACCTCGGCATTCGCGTCCTGCTGCGGCGGTCGACGACCGCGATCGTCGGTGACGATCGCGCCGAGGGCGTGGCGCTCGAGGACGGCGAGATCCTCGAGGCGGATCTGGTTGTCGTCGCCGCGGGAATCCGGCCCAATGTGGAGCTGGGCCACAAGGCCGGCCTCCACGTGAACCGCGGCATCGTCGTCAACGACTGGATGGAGACATCCGACCCCGACATCTTCGCCGTCGGTGAATGCGTCGAGCATCGTGGCATCTGCTATGGACTCGTCGCGCCGCTGCTCGAACAGGGAAAGGTCCTGGCGGCCACGATCACTGGAAACAAAGGACCGGCGTACACCGGCACCATCCTGGCGACGAAGCTCAAGATCATGGGGGTCGACGTCTTCTCCGCGGGCGACTGGAGCGAGCAGCACTCCGATCCCGTGCGCTTCGAGGACCGCGCCCTCGGCATTTACAAGAAGCTCACGATCCGGGACGGGAAGTTGATCGGCGCGATTCTCGTCGGCGATACCGCGGACAGCCATCGCTACATGGAGTGGCTGCGCACGGGCGCCGATCTGGCGGACAAACGGTCGCATCTGCTGTTCCCGCCGCCCGCGTCCGACGCCGGCCTCGACATCGCCGAAATGTCGGACGGCGCCACGGTGTGCGGCTGTGTCGGCGTCAGCAAGGGCGCGATTATTCAGGCGATCCACGAAAAGGGCATCAGCACGCTGTCACAGCTGAAAGAAACGACTCGCGCGAGCACCGGCTGCGGCAGCTGCACCTCGCTCTGCCAGAACATCCTCCGTGCGGTCGCACCGGACTTCGAAGAGGAAGGAAAGAAAGTCCTGTGCGCCTGCGTGCCGTTCTCGCAGGACAACCTCCGCGAGATCCTCCGCAGCCAGAAACTGAAATCCGTCCAGGACGTGCTCGACATCTACGGCAACGGCAAAGGCTGCGAAGTCTGCAAGCCCGCGCTGAGCTACATGCTCGACATGATCTGGTGCGGCGACCACGACGAAGATCGGTCGGCCAGATTCATCAACGATCGCGTCCACGCGAACATTCAGAAGGACGGCACGTTCTCGGTGGTGCCTCGCATCCGCGGCGGCGTGACGACGCCGGCGGAGCTGCGGAGGATTGCCGATGTCGCGGAGAAATACCAGGTGCCGATGGTGAAGATCACCGGCAGCCAGCGCATCGACCTGCTCGGCATCAAGAAAGAGGACCTGCCGAAGGTGTGGGCGGATCTCGGGATGCCCTCCGGCCAGGCGTACACGAAGGGCGTGCGGATGGTGAAGACGTGCGTCGGCACCGAGTTCTGCCGTTTCGGCACGCAGGACTCGACGAGCGCCGGCATCGAGATGGAACGGCGCTTCGAGCAGCTCTTCACGCCGCACAAAGTGAAGATGGCCACCGTCGGCTGCCCTCGCAACTGCGCGGAAGCGACGGTCAAGGACATCGGCCTCGTCGGACAGGAAGGCGGCTGGCAGGTCGTCGTCGGCGGCGCGGCCGGCAAATCGGTGCGCAAGGCCGACCTCCTCATTACTGTCGAGACGACCGAGGCCGCGCTCGAAGCAGCCGAGCTCTTCTTCCAGTACTACCGCGAGCAGGCGAACTACCTCGAGCGGACGTACGACTTCGTCGAGCGCGTCGGCATTGACAAGGTCCGCAAGGACACCGTGTATGCACCCGAAGCGGCGAAGCAGGGCCTGCTCGACCGCCTGCAGAAATCGAAAGCCGCGTCTCGCGACGCGTGGCTCGAAGGGCAGTCGCCGGTGAACCCGACGCAGTTCATTCCACTTCGTCCGATTGAGAGCGTGCCGTCATGACACCTGACGTGAGCAAGGTCGAACGTTGGATCCGCGTCGCGCAGTGCGACAGCATCCCGCCGCGCGAAGGGCGGGCCGCGACGATCGGCGATCGGCAGATCGCCATCTTCAACCTCGGCGATCGCTTTCTCGCGGTCGACAACCAGTGCCCGCACCAGAGCGGGCCTTTGTGTGACGGCATCGTCGCCGGCGATGCGGTCGTCTGTCCGCTGCACGCATGGAAAGTGAATCTCGAAACCGGCGCCGTCGCGCGTCCGGCGAATCACCAGGACTGCATCCGGACGTATGCGACGCGCGTCGATGCCGGCGTCATTTCAATCGAGGCGTGATGACTGAAAAGACCTTTCTGAAATCCGGCCATACGCCGACGCTCGTCTCGGCGCTGCTGTACTTCGATGTCAGCTTCATGGTGTGGGTCATTCTCGGGCCGCTCGCGCCGTTTCTGCGGCAGCAGTTCGGCATGAGCGCCACCGCGCAGGGTCTGCTGGTGGCGGTGCCCTTGCTCGGCGGATCGCTGTTCAGGCCGGTTCTCGGCGTGCTTGCGGATCGCATCGGCGGACGGCGCGCCGGCCTCGCCGGATTGGCGCTGACGCTGACGGCGCTGCTCATCGGCTGGACGGTCGCGAGCGCGCCGTGGCATCTCTTCGTGCTCGGGTTCTTCCTCGGCATCGCCGGCGCCAGCTTCGCGGTCGCGCTGCCGCTCGCGAGCCGCTGGTATCCCGCCGAATATCAGGGACTCGCGATGGGCATCGTCGGCGCCGGAAACTCCGGCTCGCTGATGGCCACGCTCTTCGCGCCGCGGCTCGCCGAGCGGATCGGCTGGGCGAACACGTTCGGTCTGGCCATGCTCCCGGTGGTCTGCGTCACGATCCTGTTTGCGCTGCTGGCAAAAGACAGCCCGGCGAAGGCCAGGCCGCTCGGCTGGAAGGATTACACGGAGATTCTGCGCGAGCCGGACACCTTGTGGTTCTCCTTCTTATATAGCCTGACGTTCGGCGGCTTTGTCGGCTTCACCAGTTTTCTGACGACGTTCTTTCACGAGCAGTATCAGGTCTCTCGCATCACCGCGGGCGACTTCACGACGATCGTCATCGTGTCCGGAAGCCTGATGCGGCCGCTTGGCGGCTGGCTGTCCGATCGCATCGGCGGCTATCGCCTGCTGCTCCTGCTGCTCGGCGCCGTCGCGGTCGGCCTCGGGGTCGTGGCGACGCTGCCGCCGCTCGCGATCGTCGTGCCGATGCTGTTTCTCACCGTCGGCTGCCTCGGCATGGGCAACGGCGCGGTCTTCCAGCTCGTTCCGCAGCGCTTTGCCGGGCGGATGGGCATCATCACGGGGGTCGTCGGCGCCGCCGGCGGCCTCGGAGGCTTCTTCCTTCCCTCGATCCTCGGCGCCGCGAAGGACGCCACGGGCACGTATGCGACGGGATTGATCGTGTTCTCGATGGCGTTCGTCGCCGGATCGATCATGCTGCTCGAGCTGGGCTCGCGCTGGATGGCGCGCTGGCAGCCGGATGCGGTCAAGCAGTCGGGAATCTTCAGCTACCGTACGCCGCGAATTGTCGCGTCCGGCTTCAGCCGGCCGGATACGTCCGCCTGAAGGCGGACGCTACGAGCTAAGGACGCTACGAGCT
>Ga0153915_10000643_pt1 | contig 32179 bp, 31 predicted proteins | sample Opewatmetagenome_2_FD_107003 | JGI IMG/M metagenome (GOLD analysis project Ga0153915, IMG submission 107003) | Freshwater wetland microbial communities from Ohio, USA - Open water 3 Core 3 Depth 3 metaG | ecosystem: Environmental > Aquatic > Freshwater > Wetlands | place: USA: Ohio, Lake Erie... | reverse complement strand
GGTTACAGGAAAATTATCAGGCAAAGAAGGAAGTTTTGTACTGCAGCATTTTGGGACTATGAATAATCAGAAAAGTAACCTTATAATTAAAGTGGTACCGGATTCGGGTACCGGTGAACTCAGAGGTATTTCAGGGGAAATGAATATCCGCATCGAAAATAAACAGCACTATTATGATTTCGATTTTGAGATACCATAATATTTTATAAATAATTATGAATAAAAACAGACTGGAAGCTTTCAGTGACGGTGTCTTCGCAATAATTATAACTATTATGGTGCTTGCATTAAAAATTCCGTCAGGTGCCGGATTTTCTTCGCTGATGCCTGTTGTCCCCGTTTTCTTCAGTTATATATTAAGTTTTCTTTTTCTGGGTATATACTGGAATAATCATCATCACATGCTTCATACGCTCAAGCATGTTACAGGGGGTATATTATGGTCAAACCTGCATCTACTGTTCTGGCTCTCATTATTTCCTTTTGTTACTGGCTGGATGGGAGAAAATTATCTTTCTTCGGCAACGCTCGCTCTTTACGGAATCGTTTTATTCTGCGCTGCCGCAGCCTATTTTATTCTGCAAAGAGTGATAATAAAAAGTCAGGGAAAAGAATCCATACTTGCGAGGGCGGTAGGCAGGGATATCAAAGGGAAAGCCTCACCATTATTATACATTGCCGGAATTACCATTTCATTTATTTCTCCCTTATTCGCGGGAATAATCTATATGATTGTAGCTCTTATATGGTTAGTTCCCGATAGAAGAATTGAACATATAATTGGAGCAGAAAAATTATAGTGCGGATTCAGCGACCCGGAGAATGTTAGATGATCCGGTACAAATTAAATTTTTACGTGAAACAGAAATATTTCTAAAAGAAGATTAAGAGTCAAAATCGCAGTGAGGTATTAGGCCGGTTGCCGGAAGGCTGAATAAGACTATTGGGATTATTATCATCGGAAACACCGAGACATCTCTGACAGCTGGGGCAGATAAACACATATCTTTTAACGTGCGGAATTTCCAGTTTACAAATCCAGACTTTCTCTGTTTCTCTGCCGCAGTGTCTGCAAGTGATTTTCAGGACTCCTTCTACAAGCTCTTTTGTCATCTCAATCCATAGAATATTAATATGACTCTTTAAAAGGAATTTGGTTGGGGGATAAAATAAATTAAATATCCGGATATTTCTTAATATAGTCAAAATTTATCACTTAATCATTCCCATAAAGGCTTTCTTATTGCTTAAAAAATTTGAATGTAATTAAATAAATTGTTTGGTCTTCAGAATATTACTAATAATTTTGTATGTGATTTTTCAGCAGCTTTGTGAGAATGATTATAACCTAAAGAAAAATGTATATTCAATTTAATCTTCTGATAGAAAAAGAAAGCTTGAAATTAAATTTTCCCGGAAAGAGGGATTAGATGAAAACGAAAATAATCATCCTTTTAATAATTGTTGTCTTATTCACAATTTTTGTCTCTCAGAATACCGATGTAATTACAGTAAGGGCATTTTTCTGGGCATTTCCAATGTCCATTATCGTACTTATTTCATTAACAGGATTTCTTGGAGTAATAATTGGTTTTATTCTGGCAAAATTTTTTGATCGTCCGGGGAGTAAAAAGCAGGAAAAAATAACTGAAAACATCGTGAAGAAGTAACAAGCGTAAAAACGAAAGCTTGGAGTAATGACGTAATGAGATAATGGAGAAGTGAGATAGAATAATGTCTACATAGCACATATCCTTCGTTTTTTGGTTGGCGTCATGCCAAGCTGAATTCCCGTTTAATTGTTAATTTTTAATTGATAATTTTTAATTAATATGATTTTCTATTTCCTTGCTTATTGATTAAATTTATCCTACATTTACATACTTGAATTCGCCCTTTTTAGGGCGATTTTTATTTCTATGAACTTTTTTGAAAAAAATATACGTGAACCGGTAGAGCAGGTTGTTAATAACAGAGGATTTTTCCTGATAGATCTTGTCTTTCGGGGAGATCGCAGCAACCGTGTTCTGGAAGTTTATATAGATGCCGAAAAGGACGTTTCAGCTGAAGATTGTGCGGAAATCAGCCGGGAAATAAATAAACTGATCGATGAAGAAAAGATCTTTGAATCCGGGTACAGACTTGAAGTATCATCACCCGGAATCAACAGACCATTGAAATTATTAAAGCAGTTTCCCAAGCATACCGGGAGAAAATTTGATATATCGTATAGGGAATCCGACTCTGTTAAAAAATTTTCCGGAACCCTGAAAAGTATCGAAGGCGACAAATTGTTTTTTGTAAAAAGTAATAATGAAGAAATCATAGTCGATTTCGATAGTATTTTAAATGCAAAAGTTTTAATTAGTTTTTCTTAGAGGAGAAAAAAATATAAATGAATACGGAGATTGTTGAATCCTTTGCTCAAATGGTAAGGGATAAAGGCATAGATAAAGACGTATTGGCTGGTATTCTGGAAGAAATTTTTGGCCTTCTGGTCAGGAAAAAGTTTGGTGATGAAGCAAAATACGATGTAGTCGTTAATATGGACAGAGGTGATATTGAAATATTCCTTGAGAGGGAAATTGTTGATGAAGTAGTTGATCCGAACCTTCAGGTTAGTCTTGAGGAAGTTAACCGGAAAGGGAATGAGGAGGAATTGGAAGTGGGTGATGATTTTGTCGAGAAAATAGATCTCTCATTATTAGGCCGCAGGTTAATTACTCTTGCCAAACAAAGCCTTAATCAGAAGATTCGCGAAATTGAAAAGGATATAATTTATAATGAGTACAGAGAACTTCTGGGTGAAATAGTAGTAGGAGACATCTATCAGATAAGGAAAAGCGATATCCTTGTTAACCATAATAAAAATGAATTGATACTGCCGCGCCAGGAACAAATCCCCTATGAAAGATATAAAAAAGGGGAAACCATCAGGGCAATAGTAAAAGAAGTGCGCAAGGGGAACAGCGGTCCCGTGATTATTGTCTCACGTTCAGATAATATGTTCCTGCGAAGACTTTTTGAAATCGAAATTCCCGAAATTTATGACGGAATTATTGATATAAGAGCGATAGCCCGCGAGCCCGGTGAAAGGGCTAAGGTTGCTGTTGAATCACAGGATAACAGGATCGATGCGGTCGGAGCGTGCGTTGGAATGAAGGGGGTTAGAATTCATGCGATTGTAAGAGAATTGAATAACGAAAATATAGATGTTATTAATTATTCCGATGATTCGATTGTTTTTATACAGAGATCCCTTGCTCCTGCAAAACTTAAGAAAATTGAAGTGGATGACGATGCAAAGAAAGCGGTTGTAACAGCGGATGCTGATCAGGTCTCTCTGATTGTAGGGAGGAATGGGGTTAATATCAGGCTGGCGATAAAATTAACCGGCTATGAAATCGAAATATTGCGCGAGGAGAAACCTCTTGAAGAGTATGAGGAAGATATTGAATTGATTGATTTGAAGGAGGAATTGGGCGAAGATATTTATGAGCTTCTGATAAATAACCGCTATGATACTGCTCTTGAGGTTCTGCAGGCAGGACCCGAAAAATTAAAAGAAATAGAAGGACTGGATGAGGAAAAGATAAAGGAAATTATAGATTTGATTAAAGAGCAATTTGAAGAGGAAGAAGAATAGGTCCAAAAACAGTTAAGGAAATTATGTCTGAAGAAGTAAAGTCAAAGAAAATCAGAGTTTATAAGTTAGCTTCCGAGTATAATCTGTCGGCAGAACAGCTTATCGAATTTCTGAAGAAAAAAGGACACGATATTAAATCTCATATGACGATTGTTTCGGATGAGATGATGGTGGATATCCACGATCATTTTAAAAAGGATATCGAAAAAGCAGAAAAACATTACAAAAAGATTGCCGAGTTCAATAAAAAGAGAATAGAACGCTCTGAAGAAGAGGAAAAGAAGGAGACTAAAAAAGAGGAAGAAGTCAAACCTGAAAAAGCAGAAGAAGCAGTAAAAGAAGCTGAAAAAGTTCAGGTGCCGGTTGCAGAGAAGATTGAAGAAAAACCAATTGAGGTAGTTGAACCCCGTGCCGCAGAAGTGGTCAAAGAAGCTGCAAAAGGAGAGATTGTTGCAGAGAATAAAGTTCAGGAACCGCAGGAAGTTAAAGAATCGAAAGAACAGAAGGTTCAGAGAGAACAGAAAGCTAAAAAGGAAGAGTCGTTTGTATCCCCCAAGGAAACTGAAGCGGGAAAAAGGAAGGGATTAAAGGTAGTCGGGAAAATAGACCTTGATCAGAAGCCACCCGAAGTGAAAAAAGCAGAAGTAAAAATTGAGGGACCTGAAGAAGAAAAAGCAAAACCCAAAGGGACGGTTAAGAAAAGAAAGAAACCTAAGGCAAAGAAGAAAACCACCGAACAAATAGTTGAAGAATCCCCGGTTTCTAAAAAGAAGAAAAGAGTTAAAAAATTTGAGATAGATGAAAAAGAGGTAAAGGAAGCTATTAGAAAGACTCTGCTCAGTATGGATGATACCGTTACTTCAATGAGAGCGATTTCAAGGAAAAAGAAAAGACGGGAGAGAGAAGCCGAAGAAGAAAGACGTCTCGAGGAGAAATCCAGGGATGAAAAGAAAATAAGGGTTACCGAATTTATAGCAGTTAATGAGCTTGCAAATTTAATGAACGTTCCGGTTGGAGATGTAATTGCCAAGTGTATTGAGCTCGGGCTGATGGTTTCAATAAATCAGCGGCTGGATGTGGAGACAATTACACTCGTCGCTGATGAGTTCGGATTTGAAGTTGAATTCCAGACAGAATATACAGCTGAGGCACTCGAAGATCTTCCGGATGATCCGGAAACATTAAAACCGAGACCGCCGGTGGTTACGATTATGGGGCACGTAGATCATGGAAAAACTTCATTGCTTGATTATATAAGGAGCTCTAATGTTGTGGCAGGTGAGTCCGGCGGGATAACGCAGCATATTGGTGCTTACAGGGTTGACGTGGGTAAAGGCAAGTATATTACTTTTCTTGATACTCCCGGTCACGAGGCATTTACGGCAATGAGAGCAAGGGGGGCACAGCTGACCGATATCGTAGTTCTTGTCGTCGCAGCCGATGATGCAGTTATGCCTCAGACAGTTGAAGCGATAAATCACGCTCAGGCAGCGGGGGTTCCCATAGTTATTGCAATAAATAAAATTGATAAACCGGGTGTGCATATAGAAAAAATAAAGCAGCAGCTCGCCGAAAGAAAAGTTCTCGTAGAAGATTGGGGAGGAAAAAATCAGTGCGTTGAAATTTCCGCTAAAACAGGATTAAATGTTGATACTCTTCTCGAAAAAATTCTTCTGGAAGCCGATCTGCTTGAACTTAAAGCTAATCCCGACAGGAATGCGCGTGGTGCCGTCGTTGAATCAGAACTGGATAAAGGAAGGGGAATTACAGGTACCATACTTGTTCAAAAAGGTACACTGAGAGTGAGCGATCCTTTTGTCGCCGGAATTTATCAGGGTAAAGTCCGCGCGATGTTTGATGAACGCGGCAATAAGGTTGATGAAGCCGGGCCCTCCACTCCGGTACAGGTACTTGGATTTGAAGGAGCACCGCAGGCTGGAGATACATTTGTCGTTGTAGAATCAGAAAGGATTGCCCGTGATATCGGAATTAAAAGGCAGCAGCTTAAAAGAGAACAGGATCAGAAACAGATCAAACATATTACTCTTGATGAAATTGCAAAACAGATCAGTGTCGGCGGAGTTAAGGAACTCGCACTTATAGTTAAAGGTGACGTTGACGGTTCGGTTGAAGCCCTGTCTGATTCATTAATGAAACTTTCGAATGATGAAGTGGTTGTCAGAGTAATTCATAAAGGTGTTGGAGGAATTTCTGAAAGCGACGTACTTCTTGCCTCTGCATCTGATGCTATAATTATCGGTTTTCACGTAAGACCAAACCTAAACGCCAGAAAACTCGCTGAAACTCAGAATGTGGATGTTCGTTTGTATAGTGTAATTTATGATGCTATTAATGAAGTTAAATCTGCTCTCGAAGGATTACTCTCCCCCGTAATTTCTGAAGAGGTGGTTGCAACCCTTGAGGTACGCGATACATTTAAAGTACCGAAGATCGGAACGGTTGCCGGTTGTTACGTTCAGGATGGTAAAATAATGCGTAATAATAAGATAAGATTAATACGGGAAGGAATAGTAATTCACGAGGGAGAAATCGGTTCACTTAAAAGATTTAAAGATGATGTGCGGGAAGTCGATTCCGGTTACGAGTGCGGGCTTAATATAAATAACTATAATGATATCAAAGTGGGGGACACGATTGAGGCATATAAAATAATTGAAACAAAGAAAAAGTTAGCCTGAAATTTGAATTTCCTGAGGGATAAATGAAATGGCTTATAGAATTGATAAACTTGAACACCTGCTCAAAGAAGAAGTCAGCATGATTTTTTTGTATAAACTTCATGTTCCTGAATTCGGATTACTCACAGTGACTAATGTGAAATTAAGTGCTGACTTAAAGATTGCCAGGATATATATCTCTGTCTTTGAAAGAGAAAAGAGAGATGCAGTACTTGAAAAAATAAGGGATAAAACAGGTTATATCAGGACAGAATTAGCCCATCGGATAAGAATAAAGTTTATGCCGGAATTGAAATTCTTTATTGATGATACACTGGATTATGTCGAGAAAATTGAAGGTTTGATAAAAAAAATTCACGAGAATGATAACAAAGACAACCAGTGATTATAATTTTGATTTTCAGACCGGTGAAATCTTGTTAATTGATAAACCAAAAGGGTGGACTTCATTTAAAGTTATCAGGAAAATCCGGAATTCCATAAATGTTAAAAAGGTCGGACATTCCGGAACTTTGGATCCGATGGCAACCGGACTTCTTATAGTCTGCACCGGGAAAAAAACCAAAGAAATTTCAATTTACCAGGATTTACCTAAAACATACGAAGGAAAAATTGCTCTCGGGAAAACTACTTTATCAATGGATACTGAAACCGAGGTTATTTCCGAAAAATCAATTGACGCCATAACCGAAAGTAAAATATATGAGGCAAAGGAAAAGTTTACCGGGAAGATAAAACAAATACCTCCTATGTTTTCGGCAAAAAAATTGAATGGGAAACCTCTATATAAAATCGCCCGAAAAGGTAAAGTGGTTGAAAGAACCCCTGTAGAGGTCGAGGTTTATGATTTTTCTATAAAAAAAATACAAATGCCAGACGTCTGGTTTAAAATCAAATGCAGCCGCGGTACTTATATTCGTTCAATAGCTAATGACCTTGGTGAGGAATTGGGATGCGGCGGATTGTTAAGTGAATTAAGAAGGACTGCCATCGGAGATTTTCAGGTGGAGGATGCCTTAAAACCCGAAGAATTTCTTCAGATTATGTCTCTAATGATGGAAAATATATAATTCTATAACTCTTTATTTTAATATGACTTACAGAATTAAAATTTTATTTCCCGACAAAAAAACTTATATTTAAAAGCTATAGTTTTATTAAAGAATCGCATGAATATATTTCACGATATTTCTGAATTACATAGAGATGAAAACACATTTATAACACTTGGTACTTTTGATGGCGTTCATTTAGGTCATCAGAAAATAATTAAAAGGCTCGTTGAAAAAACAAAAAAAGCAGGCGGAAGGAATTTTCTCGTTACTTTTGATCCTCACCCGAGGAATGTTATTTCGGGTAATTCTGATTTCAGGATATTAAGTACTCCTGAGGAGAAAGCAGTTGTTCTTAAAAAACTTGGTATAATGAATATGCTTGTCATCAATTTCACGAAGGAATTCTCACAAAATTCCGCCGAGGATTTCTTTAAGAAATACATTATTGACTCTATCGGCATCAGGGAAATAATTATTGGTTATGATCATCGTTTCGGAAAAGGCCGGGGGGGCGATAAGACAACATTAATGGAGATGGGCAGGCAGTATGGTTTTGGAGTTGAAACTGTTGATGCATTCAGCTTGAATGGGGAAATTATCAGCAGCACGAAAATCAGGAAGGCACTTGCAGAGGGCGACATAAAAACTGCCGGTTCGTTCCTGGGCAGAAATTATGAATTCTCCGGATTAGTTGTTGAAGGAGATAAACGCGGCAGGGATCTTGGATTTCCAACAGCCAACATAAAATTGAATGACGAAACAAAGCTGCTGCCTGCTCTTGGTATTTATGTAGTCGAGGTTTTTGTGGGTGATAAAAATTATTTCGGATTATTGAGTATCGGGAAGAGACCCACATTTTATGACTCCGGGAATATAATACCCGAAGTTTTTATTTATGACTTCAACAATGATATATATGGTAAACAAGTAATGGTATCGATTATTGAAAGACTCCGCGGAGAGGAAAAATTTTCATCTCCGGGTGAATTAATTGCGCAAATGATTGTCGATAAAAAAAACGGATTTGAAGTAATCAGAAATCTCGAACCCGTTAAAAAAAATCGGGAAAATATTAGTTAATTAATCCTGGTTACGACTGGGATTATATTGTATAATAATAAATAAGGAAAACTAAATGACAAAAGAGGAAAAAACCGGTCTGGTTAAAAAATTCGGTAGCAATGAAAAAGACTCGGGTAAGGCTGAGGTGCAGATCGCTATTCTAACGGGAAGGATAAATGAACTAACCGAACACTTTAATGCCCATAAGAAAGATCATCATTCCAGAAGAGGCTTGATGATGATGGTAGGTAAAAGAAGAAGACTGCTCGATTATCTTATGAAAAAAGATATAAACCGGTACAGGTCAATTATACAGGAATTAAATATCAGAAAATAAAAATCTATGATAGAAAGAAGTGAGTAAAAAATGATAGTTTTAAAAGAAGTTGAAATCGGCGGAAAAAAGTATTCTATAGAAACCGGCAGGTTTGCAAAACAGGCTAACGGTGGAGTAATGATCAGATACGCCGATACAATGGTTCTTGTAACTGCTGTTGCTGCAGAAGAAGTAAAAGAAGAACAGGATTTCTTCCCCCTTCAGGTGGAATACAGGGAGAAGACATCTGCAGCAGGTAAAATTCCGGGTGGTTATATAAAAAGGGAAGGCAGACCTACGGAAAAAGAAATTTTGAGTTCAAGACTTATAGATCGTCCTCTTCGCCCTCTCTTCCCGGATAATTTTAAGAATGAGACACAGGTTATAGCGTTTGTGCTGTCATACGACGGGGAAAATGATGCTGATACTCTTGCTGCCACGGGTGCATCAGCGGCTCTGTTAATATCCGATATCCCCTTTAACGGTCCAATTAGTGAGGTCAGAGTCGGAAGAATAAATGGTGAATTCATCGTTAATCCCACACATCAACAGTTGAAGGAAAGTGATATCGAACTTGTTGTTGCCGGCACTGCCGATTCAATTATGATGGTAGAAGGCGAATCAAAGGAAATAAGCGAAACCGATCTTCTTAATGCCCTTAAATTTGCTCAGGAAGAGATAAAGAAATTAATTACCCTGCAGAATGAATTGAAAGAAGCCGTAGGAAAACCTAAACGGGAATTTCCGCCTCTTGAAATTCCTGAAAATCTCCTTAATGCTGTAAATGAAAAAGCATATGATCGCATTAAGGAAATCGTTTACTCGATTCTGTCTAAGGAGGAAAGAAGCTTAAAAAATAAGGAGCTTGTAAATTCTGTCGTTACGGAATTAAGTGAGTCTTTCCCGGAATCCGAAAAACCGATCAATGAAATTCTCCATGATATGGAGAAAAATTTGATGAGAAAAAGGATTCTTGAAGAAGGGATAAGACTTGATGGAAGAAATACCAGTCAGGTTAGAAATATAACAATTGAGAACGGCGTTCTTCCAAGGACCCATGGCTCTGCTCTGTTTACAAGAGGCGAAACTCAGAGTCTGACTACTGTTACTCTCGGGACGAAAAATGATGAGCAAACAGTTGATGGGTTAATCGAGGAATATACAAAGAAATTTATGCTCCATTATAATTTTCCACCATTCAGTGTGGGTGAAGTCGGTCGAATGACCGGAGTGGGAAGACGCGAAATCGGTCATGGTAATCTTGCTGAACGGGCATTAAAGGTTGTGTTCCCCGAGGAAGCCGTATTTCCCTATACTGTACGTGTTATTTCTGATATTCTTGAATCAAATGGTTCCTCCTCAATGGCAACAGTTTGCGCCGGCTCTATAGCTCTCTTCGATGCCGGTGTTCCGATGAAAAAACCGGTTGCAGGTATTGCCATGGGTCTGGTAAAAGAAGGGGATAAATTTGCTATACTTTCAGATATCCTCGGTAATGAAGATCACCTCGGTGATATGGATTTTAAAGTGGCCGGAACATCCGAAGGAATTACTGCTTTCCAGATGGATATTAAGATAGAAGGAATTTCATTCGAAATTATGGAACTTGCACTTGCACAGGCAAAAGAGGGCAGAATGCATATACTCAATATTATGAATGAAAATATAAATCAGCCGCGTGAACATCTGTCACCATATGCACCAAGATTACTTCAGATAATAATTGATACTGACCAGATTGGTCTTGTTATTGGCCCCGGTGGAAAAACTATACAGGGCATCCAGAGGTTATTTGGAGTCGATATTGCAATAGAGGATGACGGTACAGTAAATATCGCTTCTCCTAATCGTGAAAGTGCAGCTAAATGCAAAGAATATATTAAAAAATTAACAGCTACTCCTGAAGTTGGTGAAATTTATGACGGCATAGTTACAAAAATAATGGACTTCGGTGCCTTCGTAGAAATTTTGCCCGGGAAGGAGGGGCTGCTTCATATCTCTCAGATAGATAATAAGAGAGTTAATAAAGTATCGGATTATTTTAAGGAAGGCGATAAAGTCTCCGTAAAATTAATGAAGATTGAAAACGGGAAGTATTCTTTAAGCAGAAAGGAACTTCTAAAAGAGAATAAAACTGAAAGTAAAGCTGAAAGTAAAGCAGAAGTCCAATAGTTAATTGTCCGTTAAAAACGGACGTTTAGATTTTAAATAAAATAACCGCTTTTATATGAACCAGGTAATAACAGGTTTTATGAGAAATATATTCCTTTTGACCCTTCTGAAATTCATCTTATTATTCCGTTTCAGGGAAAAACCTTCCGGGTTGCAAGGGAAAATGCCGGTTCACGTGTTTAGCGGCGGTAATCAAAAAATTTTTATAATGAAAAATATTTTTTCATTGAAAGAGTTTGTCGCAAATGACAAAAGAGATTATTATAAATTCTTCCACCACCCAGACACGCGTAGCTATAACGGAAGATGGAAATTTAGTCGACTTTTTTGTTGACTATCCGGAAAACCGGCGGATGGTCGGAGATATGTACCTTGGAAGGATCGCACGCGTACTTCCCGGTATAAGAGCAGCTTTTGTTGATATTGGAATGAAACACGATGCTTTTTTGCATTTTTCCGATATCGGCGAAACGACTAAACAACTTCAGGAAATGATAGGGGAGGATGATTCGGATATAGATTCTGAGGATGATGAGGAGTCGTCTCAGAATAATCATCAGAAAAATAACGACCAGCAGAATAAAAATAACAGGGATGCAAATATTCCGAGACTCCATAAGGGTCAGGATATCATCGTACAAATAACAAAAGAACCTGTGAATAATAAAGGAGTGCGGGTTACTTCTTCTGTTTCACTTCCCGGCAGATTTTGCGTGCTCCTCCCTTTCGATAATAAAATCGGAGTTTCCAAGAGAATATCGGATTTTAAGGAGAGGAGAAGATTGAGACATGTAGCACGATCTATACTCCCCCAGAATTATGGATTAATTATCCGGACGGTTGCAAGAAATCAAAGCGAGGAAATGCTTAAAGAAGATTTACATAACCTGATGAAAACCTGGGAGGAAATAGAAGCAACAGTTAAAACCGAGGAACCGCCTTCTCTTATTTATCAGGATTTGAGTACAACTTCAAGCGTTATCCGTGATCTGTTTACCCCCGATGTTTCCAAAGTTTTTATCGATTCGAAAAAACTTTATAGACAGATAAAAGAATACGTTCAGCTCGTCCAGCCTTCCCTTGTTGATAAAATCGAATTGTATAAATCTCATCTTCCTGTCTTTGATGCATTTAAAATAGAAGAGCAGATTAAAATTCTTATGGGAAGAAAGGTTGCTTTACCCAGCGGCGGCTATTTGATAATTGAACATACCGAAGCGATGGTTGTAATCGATGTCAACAGCGGAAGGTATGCTAAAAGTAAAGAACAGGAACTTAATTCCCTTAAAACTGATCTCGAGGCATCAAGAGAAATTGCACGCCAGCTGAGACTGCGTGATATCGGCGGGATTATTGTTGTTGATTTTATTGACCTGGAGGAGGAAAAGAACAGGAAGAAAATTTACGATGAGCTGAAAAAGGAATTCAGAAAAGACAGGGCAAAAGTCTCAGTGCTTCCTATGTCTGATTTCGGGCTTGTTCAGATAACCAGACAAAGAATAAGACAGAATATAATGCAGGCGATGAAAGAAGTCTGCCCATATTGCCTTGGCACCGGGCTGCTCACCAAAGGTTCGCATCTCGTTTATGATATTGAGGATTGGTTAAAAAAATTCAGGAGAGTTTCAAGAGATCGCTCCATTATTATTAAATGCCACCCTGCAGTTGCCTCGAAATTTAAAGAAGGAACCATTAAAGGATTAACCAGAATGCAGTTTAAATACCTGACCAGACTCAAGCTTGAAGAGGATGAAACTGTGCCTGTTGGTCAGTTCAGATTCATTTCAAGAAAAACGCAGAAAGATTTAACTGAAGAAATCATGTAAATTTAAAAATGAACAAGGATAATCAATTCATCTTTATTTTGTTATATCAGGAGAGCTAAATGAAATTTTTTATTGATACAGCAAAGATTGAGGAAATAAAAGAAGCAGCAGCACTAGGGATTCTTGACGGGGTAACAACTAATCCCTCATTGGTTTCCAAAACAGGGAAGGATTTCAGACAGCTGCTTGATGAAATACTTGCTGTAGTCGATGGTCCTGTAAGTGCTGAGGTTATTGCGACAGATTATGAGGGTATCATAAAAGAGGCAAGATCTCTGTCCGGTATTCATAAAAATATCGTAGTTAAAGTTCCTCTTATTAAGGAAGGCTTGAAAGCTGTAAGAACATTATCCGCCGAAGGTGTAAAAATAAATGTAACTCTGTGTTTCTCTCCTTCACAGGCTTTGCTTGCTGCAAAAGCGGGAGCTTCTTATATAAGTCCTTTCGTAGGAAGACTCGATGATGTAAGCACAAACGGAATGGATCTTATTTCGCAGATAGTACAGATTTATAGGAATTATGATTATCCGACTGAAGTTCTTGTAGCAAGTATAAGACACCCTCTTCATCTTGTCGAAGCTGCATTAATCGGTGCAGATGTATGCACTATGCCTTTTGAAGTAATAAATAAACTATTTAATCATCCTCTTACCGATGTAGGATTGGATAAATTTTTAAACGACTGGAAAAAATCCGGTTCACATTAAATATAATACAGTGGTTCATTATGAAAAAAACAACATTCTATAATATTCACGTTAAAGAAGGGGCAAAAATAGTTGAGTTCGCCGGTTATTTAATGCCGGTACAATACTCATCTATTATCGCTGAACATAAAGCAGTCAGAAACTCGGTCGGGGTTTTTGATGTTTCTCATATGGGGGAGGTTTTCGTAAAGGGGGATAAAGCTCTTGATTTCATTCAGCTCATTACGATTAATGATGCATCCAAATTAACACCGGGACGAGTTCAATATTCTGCAATGTGTTATGAGGATGGCGGAATCGTTGATGATTTACTTGTCTACAGGTTGGCGGAAAAAGAATTTTTACTGGTGATCAATGCTTCAAATATTGAAAAAGATTTTGAATGGATGAAGAAAAATAATATCGGCGCAGATCTCAAGAATAAAAGCGATGAATATTCATTGCTTGCAATCCAGGGTCCTAACTCTCAAAAGGTAGTTCAAAAATTAACATCCGATCCTGTTAATATCGAATATTATCATTTTATAAATACCAAAATTAACGGCATCGATATGATCTTATCCAGGACAGGTTATACCGGGGAACTGGGCTACGAGCTTTATTTCCTGGGAAATGAAAAGACTGCTGAAGATTTATGGAATGAAGTTATGAAAGCAGGTAAAGAATATAATATTCAGCCTGCAGGTCTCGCTGCCCGTGATTCGCTTCGCCTTGAAATGGGATTCTGTCTCTATGGGAATGATATAGATAAAACAACAAATCCTCTTGAAGCAGGACTTGGATGGATTACAAAACTTAAAAAAGATAAATTTATCGGGAAAGATGCTCTTCTTAAAGTTAAAGAAGCAGGTTTAAAAAGAAAACTCGTTCCGGTTGAGACTAATGAAAAAGCATTCCCAAGACACGGATATGATTTAACAGTTAACGGGAAGAAAGTTGGTACCGTGACCAGCGGAACGGTCAGTCCGGTACTTGATAAACCTATTGCCCTTGGATATGTTGAGACTCAATATTCAGATGAAGGAAGCAAAGTTAATTTTTTAATCAGAGGCAAGGAAATACCTGCTGAAGTTGTTAAATTACCTTTTGTAAAAAAGGAAAATTAAGATATTTATGAGGACAAATGTTCTCTTTTCACCGTTGATTGCAGATGAATTGTATTTCACCGGGAAAACAACAGTTATAATTGATGTTCTGCGTGCTTCGACTACTATAATCGCCGCATTTCAAAACGGGGCTAAAGAAATAGTTCCCGTTGCTACGGTGGAATTTGCAGTAAAAGTATCAGGGGGAATGTTCGGCGGACAAATTCTTCTTGGCGGGGAAAGAAATACCATAAAGGTTGAAGGATTTGCTCTCGGAAATTCCCCTCTTGAATATGCTCCTGAAATTGTCTCCGGGAAAACGATCATTTTATACACATCTAACGGTTCCAAGGCTATAGTTAAAGCTAAATTTTCAGAGAATCTTTTTGTTTCTTCTTACTCAAATCTTTCCACCGTTGCAGATCAGATAATAAAACTCGGGAAAGATTTTGAAATACTATGTGCCGGTAAAGCTAATTCGTTTTCTATGGAAGATACTATTTGCGCAGGCAGATTGATTAAGGAAATCATTACTAAAAATGGTAATATCGAAATAACCGATACGGCAAAAGCTGCCATGTCATTAGATAAATCCTTTGGCAGCGATATATTAAAAATGCTTAAAGAAAGCGAGCACGGGAAGCTTCTGATCGAAAATGGTTTTGAAGAAGACTTGAAATATGCCGCTACGGTAGATACTTCCCGTGTTATTCCTTATCTTACAACGAATGTTTTAAAATCGCTCCCCGTTGATGATGATTCTGTGAATAAAGTTGATTCATAAATGAAAAAAAAGGTTAGAAACGGAACAGTTAATGCTGCGGGGAATGGAACTGTTCTGAATAAAAACAAAAAAAGGTTACTCGGTCTCTTCCTGATTCTGTTCTCCGTCTTTTTATTCCTTAGTCTGATATCATATTCCAGGTATGACCTGGCTGTCCTTAACTATAAATTTTCCGACCTCTTAAAAGTATTTAATCCGGGTGATGAATTCAGAGGTACAAATAACTTTGTTGGTATAATTGGAGCCTACCTTTCCGATTTCTTTATCAATAATACAATCGGAATATTTTGCGGAATATTTCCGGTAATAATTTTTGTACTGGGGTTCTCTTTCATTAAAAAGATTTCCTTCAGGTTGATGATCAGGGCTTTTAATTTCCTGATAATTGCCGGTTTAATTTTATCGGCTTTCTTCGGAGTGCTCAGGGTAAGATTTAATCTGTTTCAGGAAACATACGAAGTATCCGGTTCTATCGGAGATTATTTAGGCAAAGGCATAGGGAGACTTCTCGGTGGAATCGGAAGTATGATATTTTTATTTGCCGTTTTTATGGTCCTGATCGTTATAGCGTTCAATATCGATCTGGAAAAAGTTGCAGTGTGGTTTAAGAATTTCATTTCCGCCCGTCGACCCAAATCCGGAATTAAGATAAACAGGCCCGGTGATGAGGAAGTAAATCTTAAAAAAATTAAAGAGCTCAGACCGGATAAAAAGAAGCCAAAGAAAATTGCCGAAGCCGAAACAGATATGACTGATGAAATCCTGCCTCAGGATGAGCAGGAAGAAACCAGGATCAGAATTATCAGGAAAGATGCTGAGCAGGAAACAATCCTTAAAGGGAAAAAGGTTGATAAGGGAGCGGAAGATGCCGATGTAATTCAGAAAAGTGAAACGAAAAAAGTCGATCTCGAAAAAACCGGTGAATTGCCCGAAAGAACTACTGAGGTGGATAAAGAGGCAGGACTTCCCGATCCCTGGGAGGAAAATTTAAATTTTACAAAAGTCGGACTTGATATTTTAGATCCTTCTCCATCGGAAGATTTTCAGGTTGCCGAAGAAGAGCTTACCAAGAATGCCGAGCTTCTTAAAGAAAAACTGAAAATATTTGATATTGAGATTCAGGATATATCCGTTACCCCGGGTCCCGTCGTTACACTCTATGAAATTGTTCCTGCCCCCGGAGTAAAGATCAGTCAAATTGTTTCGCTGGAAAATGATATTGCTCTCGCTCTTGCTGCAAGGGGTATCAGGATAATAGCACCCATACCGGGTAAGAGTGCCATAGGGGTTGAAATCCCTAATGCAGAAGCGTCTCTTGTAAATGCCCGCTCGGTATTATCCAAAGTAATTAATTCCAAAATGGAGCTTCCGATGGCTCTGGGGAAAACAATAAACGGCGAAGTTTATATTACTGATCTTGCAAAAATGCCTCACCTGCTCATTGCCGGTTCTACGGGATCGGGTAAAAGTGTGGGCATAAATATGATTATCAGCAGTCTGCTTTATACGAAGGATCCGGCAGAAGTAAAGCTGCTCATGATTGACCCTAAAAAAATCGAGCTTTCATTTTATAATAAACTGAGGAAACATTATCTGGCGGTTTCTCCTGATCTTGATGAAGAAATAATTACAAGTCCTCAGAACGCTGTTCTGCTTCTTAAGAGTGTCGAGTATGAAATGGAAAAAAGATATGACAGACTTGCTAAATCAGGAGTAAGAAATATAGTAGATTATAATAAGAAAGTTTCAGATCCCAAAAGAAGACCTCACGATACCCCGGAAGTGAAACACCATTACCTGCCGTATCTGATTGTTATAATTGATGAATTAGCTGACTTAATGATAACTGCCGGTAAAGAAGTTGAAGAACCGATAGCCCGGCTTGCACAACTGGCACGTGCTGTTGGGATCCATCTTGTTCTTGCAACTCAAAGACCATCTGTAAATGTAATTACCGGAGTAATAAAAGCTAATTTTTCTGCAAGGATAGCTTACCAGGTTGCATCAAAGGTTGATTCCCGTACGATCCTTGATATGAATGGCGCAGAACAGCTGCTAGGTAAGGGAGATATGCTGTTCCTCCCGACCGGTCAGCCGAAACCTATCAGAATTCAGAATGCATTTATTTCAACGGATGAAGTTGAAAGAATAACAAATTACATTTATTCACAGCCCGGTTATGCTAAAAGATATCTGCTTCCGTCTATTTACGAAAAGAAAAAGGAAAATGGCGGCGGTTTCCTGGCAGACCTCGATCCGATGTTTGAAGATGCAGCAAGAATAATCGTCAGACATCAGCAGGGATCTGTTTCACTGCTCCAGCGAAGATTAAAACTTGGCTATTCGCGTGCAGCACGAATCGTCGATCAGCTTGAAGAAGCTGGTATTGTCGGTCCTAACGATGGCAGCAAAGCCCGCGCCGTCCTGGTTGAAAATGAAGAGCAGCTGGAGACTATTCTGAGATCACTGTAAGCTTTTTGTTTTATTCCTTTACTATGCGATATAGCATGACACTTAACTCGATTTAGCTCACCTTATGCAGATAAGCCCATGTAAAACCAATAGTTATGTGATAATCAATTTTTTATCACTGCATTTATTCTTAAATTTTACATTACATTTATTTTAAGATTTTAAAAGTTTGGGAAATGAAAATATCTCTTTTTTTCGTTTTATTGACGTTTTTATGTTCTTGCGTGTTGGCCCAGGATAATTCTGATGAAGTATTAAAATCACTTCGGTCGAAGTATGATTCAATTAATTCCCTGACCGTTGACTTCAGTAAATCTTCCGGAACAAACGGGGCGTTCTCGGGAAAACTGTATCTTAAAAAGGAAAATAAATTCAGACTGGAGCTGAAGAATAATACTATCATAACTGATGGGGGTACGATCTGGAATTATGATAAGAAGCAGAAAAAAGTTATAATCAATTATTATGATGAATCCGATCCTTCAGAATTTTCTTTACATAGTTTTATAAATGATTATCCTTCAAAATGTACTGTAAGTTCCGGAAAAGAAGGAGAATATGAAACTCTCACTCTTGTACCGAAAACTTCCGGATTGAATTTTAAAAGTGCAAAACTTTATATTGACAACGATAATCTTGTTGACAAGGTTATTATAGATAATGATTCCGTTAAATCGACAATAGTATTATCGGGATATAAACTCAACCCGGATATACCCGATTCGGAATTTACTTTTTCATCCCCCAAAGGAATCAAAGTTATTGATCTTAGATAATAAGGGAAAGCGGATTGTTAAGAGAGATGTAATTAATTTCACACTCTCCTTATTCCTGACGGCAGTATTCTTATACATCGCTTTTTATAATGTAAATTTCAGGCAGGTACTTGGAGCTGTCTCAAAAGCATCGATTTTATGGATGCTGATCTTTATTATATTACTCCTTTCATCCCACTATCTTAGAGCTGTCAGGTGGAAAATAATTATAGGTTCTGTTAAGCCCGATGCTTCAATGAAAAATCTGTTCGGTGCCCTGATGGTTGGTTATGGGGTAAACTGCGTTATTCCAAGATTGGGAGAAATTACACGTGCCGTGCTTCTGGGTAAATGGGAGAAAATATCACGTTCATCAATGTTCGGAACGGTATTGCTCGAAAGGATTATCGATGTTATATTCCTCGGACTATCGGTTATTGCTGCGGCTTTAGTCTATAGCGGCAACCTGTATCAGAGTTTCCCGTGGCTGAAAACTACTCTTTATATTACTTCTGTTCTCATTGCTGCATTCATAATTTTTATTTTGCTTGTTGTAAGGTATAAGGAACATTTTTATGGGGTTATAATTCTTCTTCTTAGCAAAATTTCGGGTAGACTTGCTCATAAAACCGGTTATGTATTTAGTATGATAACAGAAGGATTTGCAAGTTTAAAAGGTATTAAAAATTATGCTCTGACTTTTTTGTTAAGTGTCCTGATAATGCTTTTATATGCTTTGAATAGTTATGTGGGAATGATAATGATAGGTTTACCGGGCATTAATTTTAGTATGGCATGGGTGATTATGAGTATCAGCGCTATTGGTGTCGTTATTCCTACCCCCGGCGGCACTGGTTCTTATCATGCGTTGACAAAATCAGCTTTGGTTTTACTTTATGGGTATGGAGAAGTGATCAGTCTTGCCTATGCATTTTTAACTCATATAATCTCATATTTTTTGTTCATAATTTCCGCTTTGATTATTTTCTTTGTTCTTAACAGATACCATGACAATCTGATTAAGGTTGTTGAAACAGAAATGGAAGAACTATGAAATATTTCCTGACGTTTATACTGGCCAGTTTATGCTATTCAAGTACTTATTCCCAGTACGAAGTAAGGGGGGCAATGGGAATAAATTTCGGCAGTACTCCTTCTCTTAAGGATTATATTAATCAGGTTGCACAAGACCAGGTATTAAGCAGTTTCAATTCTGCGGTTATTTTTTCGGGAGAATTTGATTATAGTGTCTCACAATCATATGATCTTGGTTTTGAATTGGGATACCTGTTAAACTCGGTTACCTTTAATACTTTTGGAACTTATGATTTCTCATACCACGTAATTATGCCTTCTTTTACTTCCTATTATGTGATAAGAGGCGATGGATATAATTTTAAATTCGGCGGGGGAGTCGGATTAAGACTTGTGAGCGCAGATGAAACACAGCCGAGTTCTGCTTCAGCAATAAATTATACATCTCTTGGTCCCGGATTTTTATTGAGAGTTGCCGGAAATACAAGATTGACCGGGAACGTTTTTGTGTATATAGCAGGAGATTTAAGGTATGATTTGAACGGTAAACTAAAGGGCTGGAGTGCCTCTCACGATAATAACCAGGTTAATTTAAATTCATTTTCAGCAGGCGTCAATATCGGAATAACTTATTCTTTTTAGAAGATATCAGGAAATCCGGTGAATATTTTAGAAGCAATAATTCTCGGCATAATTCAGGGGGTGACGGAATTGCTGCCCATAAGCAGTACCGGTCATTTAACTGTCGCCGGCAAATTAATGAATCTCATTTCAAATAATAAGCCGCAGGAGTGGACAGCCTTTATGGCGGTTATCCAGCTCGGTACGATGGCATCAATAATAATTTATTTCTGGAAGGATCTGATAAATATTCTGATTTACTTCTGGAAAGAAAATGTAAAAAGCAGAACCAAATTTAACAGCCAGTCACTTCAATCAAGAACTGGATGGTTTATAATTGTAGGAACGATACCCGTCGTAATGATTGGTCTGCTCTTCAAAAAAGTAATTGAAGGAGCCTTTACAAAAGAACTATACGTTATAGGTATTAATCTTATAGTGTTTGCGATAATACTTGCAGCCGCAGAAAAAATCGGTAAAAGAAAAAAAACAGAGAAAGATATTTCATTACCCGACTCCTTATTTATTGGAATTGCCCAGGCATTTGCTCTGATACCCGGCGCATCAAGATCGGGTACCACTATAACCGGCGCTCTTTTTTGTGGATTGCAAAGAGAAGATGCGGCAAGGTTCTCATTCCTTTTAAGTGTACCGGCAGTACTTGCAAGCGGACTTCTGGAGTTTTATGAGTCTCTTACGTGGCTCAACAATACTATGTGGATAAACCTTATTGTTTCTACTGTTACTGCCGGGATATGTGGTTACATTGCAATTGATTTTCTTTTAAAGTATCTAAGGAATCATTCTACATTTCTTTTTATCTATTACAGGATTATTGCAGGAGTATTAATATTGCTCCTTATCTGGTATAATTTTATTCAATTTTAGGAGATCATATGAAAAACATTTTATTCCTTTCGGTTCTGTTTCTACTATTTATTGGCTTTACTCAGGAAGCAATAAGTCAGGACAAAACCACTACTAAAAAGCAGGAAAAAACCAAAGTGGAAAAAACAAAAAGCGAATCTGTCGTAGCAGTTTTTAATACAAGTATGGGAACATTTAAGGCTCAATTATTTCCGGATCAAACCCCTAAAGCTGTAGAAAACTTTACTACTCATGCCGAAAAAGGTTATTATAAAGGAGTACTATTCCATCGCGTAATTCCCGATTTTATGATTCAGGGAGGCGACCCGACCGGTACCGGCAGAGGCGGTGAAAGTATCTGGGGTGAACCCTTTAAGGATGAAATCAATCCCGATCTGAAATTTGATAAGCCCGGAGTTCTGGCAATGGCTAATGCGGGTCTTAATACAAACGGCAGTCAGTTCTTTATTACAGTTGCTCCAACATCCTGGCTGAATGGACATCATACAATATTTGGAAAAATAATCAGCGGTATGGATGTTGTTAATGCAATCTCGAAGGTTCAGCGGAATAAGCAGGACAAACCTCTGAAAGATGTTGTCATTAAAGATATAACAATTGAAAAAAAGAAAAAGTAGTGGAATTATTTTTTGAAAAGAATGGCACTTTCCCTATGAAGTGCCATTTCTGTTATCAGAATAATTTCTTTCGATCGGAACGGTGACAGGACTTATTCTTCGGCGGGTTCTTAGAAAAACCCGGAAAACAAATGGCTAAAAGTAAGTTAAGAGTCCCTTCAATTCTTCATGTATCAAAGGATATTTCTGCAGGAAAATTGCTTCCCGTTTACTATCTCTTTGGGGAGGACACCTATAGTCTTGATAAAACTATTAAAGACATTGAAAAATATATAGAACCTTTTTTAGCTTCTGACTTTGATAAAGATATAATGTATGCCGAAGACACAACTCTATCTGAAATTATTTCTATCGCTTCTTCATTTCCATTCGGTTCAGTAAAGAAATTTGTGCTTGTCAAAGAATTTGAGAAGATATCTAATAAAAAAGACCTTCTCGGTTATATAAATTCACCGGCTGATTTTACCTGCCTCTTACTCGAGCATAGGGGAAGTATTTCTAATCTGGAATCTGAACCCTATAAATCTCTCATTGCAAATAAATTTATGTACGAGGCAGCTGAACCGAAAGGGGATGTGCTTGTTGAATGGATTTTGCAGTATGCCGGGGAGAACGGTAAAATAATTTCAGCGGATGTTGCTTCGGTCCTGGTTGAGATAGTAGGGGAAAACAGGAACCTTATTGAGATTCAGCTTGAGAAGATATTTACCTACCTCGGCGAGAAGAAAGAAATTGATTTAGAGGTTATTAGCTCATTATCTGCAAAGTATAAAGAATTTACCATTTTCGATTTGCAGAATGCTCTTGGAAATAAGTCTAAAAGGAAATCTTTCGAAATAGCATTTAATCTCCTCGAAAAAGAAGTTGATCCGGCATTCATTATCGTTATGCTGACCAAATATTTTGCCGGTATTCTGAGAGTAAATGAAATAAAGACTTCCGGGATTTCCGACTTTGATGCTGCAAAGCTAATCGGAACCCATGCGTATTATTTGCAGAATTACTATAATGCCCGGAAAATATATTCTGATGAAGAGTTAATAAATATTTCAAGGGCATTACTTAATGCCGATATCGCGGTAAAAACCACATCCGCAGACAATAAAACCATAATTACGATTCTGTTGACCGAAATATTTAATGCCGGGAGGAAAGGAATTCCTGCATAGTATAATAGACAGTATAGAGTTTTTGTGCAAATTCTCATTCCCTTTCTCTATTTAAATAATTTTAATTAATTTGGCATCTGATTCTGGAAACAATCGAAACCTCAGAAAGTATAAACTTGACGGATAAGAATCTGTACGAACTTACAGATGAAGAATTAATTCTCGAGTTTCAACAGAACAATACTGTTAAGGCTTACGAAATTCTTGTGGAGAGATATAAAAATCCATTAACAAATTATATTTTCAGGTTTCTTGGAGATTATGAGGCTTGCCTGGATGTGGTCCAGGAAACTTTTATTAAGGTATACCGTTATAAGGATTCTTATAGTTCAATTGCGAAATTTTCAACGTGGATATATACAATTGCGGGAAATCTTGCAAGAACCGAATACCAGAGACGCCGGCGAAGAAAGTTCTTTTCAATTAATGCATATGGTGAGGAGAAGGATGAAATATTTGAAATTCCCGATGAAAGTTACCGTCCTGATCAGTTAACCGATAGCGGGATTAAGGATGAAATAATTCAAAAAGCTATCCGGAAAGTATCTCCTGCTTACAGGGAAATGGTTATTTTAAGAGATATCCAGGGATTATCTTATGAAGAAATTTCTGAGATCAGCGGGATTAGAGTCGGAACCGTAAAATCCCGTATAAACAGAGGAAGAGCTCAGCTCCAAAAATTGTTGGAAGATATATATAAAGAGTAAAGGTGAAGTTGTGGACTTGAATGAGGATATGGAGTTCCGTAATATAATAAATCTGCTCAGACAGCTTCAACAGGTAAAAGCCCCGTCGAATTTTGAAGCTGATTTAATGCGCAGAATTAATTCTGAGAAATTTTCCTTACAAAATACATTCTGGCAAACAATTTTTATTCCTTCCCGCATGATACCGGCAGCCGCTCTGGCTGTAACAGTTGTTCTTCTGGTGATTGTATTAAATAATACAGCCGTAACCCGGGAAAATCCTTTTTCAATAATTCCAAAAGAAAGACAGGATGTAACATTAACATTGAAAGCCGATAATACCGTTCCTGTCAAACAAATTAAAACAGATAAAATTGAGCCTGTTGAAAAAAATAAAGTAGAATTGAAAAGCGCCCCGTCGGTAGAGACATTTGGACTGCAGAAAGATGAAGCTTTGAGAAGTGAATCTGCTCAGACAACAGAAGGATATGAAAAAACTGCCGGTGCCCCGGCAGAAGTAAATCTTCCGGAAAAAAAGTTAACCAAACCATTTCTTCCCCCGACACAATTAACGGAAAATGAATCTGCCAACGTTACCTTTGCTTCGGGAAAAATAAGTGTTTATCCTGTTAATAAAGCCGGGTTGAATTTCAGACAGGTAAATCCCTCCAGCCAGCAGAAAATTGAAATAAATCAATTAAAAGAAAAGCTGGAACAAATGTACAAAAGCAAGTTAAAATAATCGGTTTACCACATGCTGTTATCATAGTCTCAAATAATTCAATCTTGTCTTTGCTGTCAATCCCCATTAAAATAATTTTATCCGCCTGCATTGTATTCCGGACAAAGATGAGAAGGATGAAAAGTTTGAATTTATTCTGAAAAAATTTTATAATGTATCTTCAAAGAAATCATTTATTAGGAGCAATAAGTGATCTCAGAATGAATAACCTTCCTGTTTAATAATTCAACAAAAAATTCCACAATCGTCCCACAATCGTCTCACAACCGTTCCCGCAAGTGGTCCCCAAGTCTATAAACAGATGCAACTCGCTGAAACTAAATTATCTTTCGCGGTGAGTCTGTTTCGGATATTATCTCTTTGCCATTCTGGATTGAAAAACTCCGATAATTCAGACCACCCAAATTATTATTTACAAAATGGGAAAAGTTAAATATCAGATAAAATTAAAAGGATTTTTCCCAGTTATACTTTGAATCTCCCGTTATTGAAAAATATTTTGTCAGTGGGCAGATATGTGGGAAAGATATGATTTTTATATACATTGTAATTTTTTCCATTATTGTCTATATTTAATACTTAAAATTTTTGATAATAATCAAATCAGGACATTGGCATGAAAAAAGGAATTCACCCGGATTATAAACCTGTTGTATTCCAGGATGCATCTGCAGATTTTTCAATTTTGACACGTTCAACAATTAAAACAACCGACACGATTAAGTGGGAAGATGGTAACACTTATCCTCTTGTAAGACTTGAAATTTCAAGTGCATCTCACCCTTTTTTCACCGGGAAACAGAAGCTTGTTGATACGGCCGGACGCGTAGAGAAGTTTAAAAGGAAGTACGCAAAGAAGAGCTAATAATACATTTTCTTGTGAATTGATTTAGCCAGTTATATACTGGCTTTTTTATTCCCAACAGCCCCGAAACAATCAAAAAATCAGTGTCATCTTCAAATGTAATTGATTCACTCGTTCATCGGATGAATTTATTTAATTTTTGGTAATACCCTACTTTTCAGTTTGAGAAGTATCCATTGTATTTAGTAAATTTTCTTTAAATCATTCCGGGATTCAATTCTCTTATACAAGACTTTGTCCTCCGCACTTTTATCTTGTTTTTCTTTAGTCTTTTGTCTTGTTCTTGCTTTACCTTAATCTTTTTACTTTAATCTTTTTCCTTTTATTTTTATCAGTGGGATTCTTACCTTAAAAAATATTAAATTATCGAATATTCTTTAATAAAGGACACAAATGCATATCTGTATTTTTGAGGATGAGTTTGCGGATAATTTTTATCCCCTCTCTGTATCCCGTCCGGTTTATGATCTTTTTTATGGAATGAGTACTCTTCGTGAAAAGATCATTAGATATTTCCGCGATGCAAAGTGTTCGCTTTTATGCAGGGGATATCTTAAAGAAACGGTCACTCAGAATAATCCGGGTATAGAAGTAAATGAATTGAAAGAAGATAATTATCTTTTTATTAATGGCAGAATTCTTATTGATGAGTTTTTTTTCGAAACATTAAGTAAGAATTCATCGGAAAAAGTTTTTAAGAAAGATAATGTCCTTCTGGCTGCCAGAATCAGCTCCGGTACGATGAGTAAAATAAAGGATAGAGTTACTGATTCCATTTACTTTTCTCTGTTTGACGGTATACCCGTGGAAAATGTTGAGGTTGAAACTGTTGATTTCATCTGGGAGTTGATAAAAAATAACGGTGCTAAATTACGGGAGGATTTTAAGCATCTCAACTTCGCAGGAATTTCCGAAGAGGCAAGAGTTTTCAGGGATGTCCATCTTGTAAATATAGATGATATAACCATCGAAGCAGGGAGTACTATTAAACCGGGAGTTGTTATAGATGCATCCAAAGGCCCTGTATATATAGGCCGTGAGGTTGAGATATATCCAAATAGTGTAATTGAAGGACCTGTTTCTATCGGGGATAGATCAATAATAAAAAGTTGTGCCGTAATCACGGATAATGTTACTATAGGTAAAGTTTGTAAAGTCGGCGGGGAGGTTGAGGAATCTGTTATAATGCCATTTACTAACAAGCAGCACGCCGGGTATCTTGGTCATTCTTATCTGGGAAGCTGGATAAATATTGGCGCTAATACTAACTGCAGCGATTTAAAGGATAATTACAGTTTGGTAAAAATAAAACGGTCGGGTAAACTGCTGGAGACCGGTTTGCAATTCCTTGGTCTGATGATGGGGGATCATTCAAAATCCGGAATAAATTCAATGTTCAATACAGGTACAATTGTGGGTTTTTCCTGTAATATCTTTGGAAGCGGCTTCCTCGATAAGTTTATCGGTTCATTTTCCTGGGGCGGGAAAGATAATATGGAAACTTATGATGTCGGGAAAAGTATTGAAACAGCAAGGAAAGTTATGCGGAGAAGAAATATTGAAATGACTAAAGCAGATGAAAATCTGTTCGATTCAATTTTTAAATTAACTGAAAAAGAGAGATAGAACTAATTATACTATGGATCAGCTGGAAGAACATAAAGTAAGAGATCTGTATTCGGGCGTAAGAGGACTGGCGGTTAAAATTCTTAACAGGGTTGAAAGAACCGATTCCTACCTCGAAAGGTTACTCGATAACGAAATGCGGAATAGTGAATTAAGTGGTCCTGATAAGGCGCTTCTTTATGAAATTGTGCACGGAGTAATAAGATGGATGGGAAGACTCGACTGGATATTAAATGGATTTTATAAAGGTCAATTTTCCAAAGCAATTCCCAATCTGAAAAACGGATTGCGCGTTGCACTGTACCAGATAATGTTTCTTGAACGCGTTCCCGATTTCGCAGTAGTTAACGAAGCGGTTGAGTTTGTGAAAAAACTGCAGGGACAAAAACCTGCGGACCTCACAAATGCCATCCTCCGTAATATTATAAGGAATAAAAACGGTATACGTTATCCCGATCCCGAAGAGGATTTACCGGGCTACCTTGCAGCATATTATTCACATCCGTCTTGGATGGTTAAACGGTACTTATTAAGGTTCGGCAGAGAAGCTACCGAAAAACTTCTTGCGGCGAATAATGAAAAACCTTTTCTTACTCTTAAGGTAAATGCTCTTAAAACCACTCCCGAAGAATTCAGACAATTGCTTAATAAAGTTAATCTTCGTTATAAACCGGGAAGATTTCTCCCCGAATTTTTTAAGCTGCAAAACCTGACGAATATTACTGCCTGGCAGTATTATATCGACGGTTATTTTTATATTCAGGATGAGAGTGCTGGTTTCTCATGCCGGCTCCTAAATGTGGAACCGGGAATGAGAGTACTTGAAATGTGCGCGGCTCCGGGAGGTAAGTCTGCTTACATTGCAGGACTGATGCATGATCAGGGTGAAATAGTTTCAATCGATAGGTTTGAAGCCCGCTTAAAGATTATGGAGAGGAATATGAAACGGCTTGGAATTAATTCAATTAAGCTCGTTGAAACAGATGCTCTGAATTATAATGATTCGGGATTTGACCGTGTGCTTGCAGATGTACCTTGTTCGGGAACAGGGACTTTGTGTAAAAAGCCCGATATAAAGTGGAAGAAAGATCTTCTTGATATAAAAAGAATAACTGAACTTCAATATAACTTACTTGGGAAAGCCGCATCATTAGTAAAATCCGGGGGAGCAGTTGTGTACAGTACCTGTTCAATAGAACCCGAGGAAAATTGGGAAATAATTAATAAATTTCTTTCCGAACATCCCGGGTTTAAAATGGAGAATGCTGCTGATTCGTTCCCTGCAGAAATAATCGATCCGAATGGTTGTATTCAAACTTTTCCGCATGCACACCAGATGGATGGAGCATTTGCAGCAAAATTAATCAAATTATAAATTTCAAATAAAACAGGAAAATGTTCGATAGGATAGCAGAAGAATTAAAAAAAGCACGGCTCAAAAATAATCTTACTCTACGTCAATTGACATCGAGGACACGGATAGATATTAAATTCCTGGAAGCTATGGAAGAAGGTAACTTCAGCTTTCTTCCTGAAATTTATGTAAAAGCCTTTATTAAAGAGTATGCCGATGTTGTCGGATTGGACGGAGATCTGATATTAAAAAAATATGAAGCCGCGAAGGAAGGTCTGCCTTTCGAGGAAGTAAGTGAGAATATCTCAGGTCAGGAAATCAAAGATGAAACCATTAAGCCTGATGAAGAGAAAAAAGATGAAGAAAAACCTGCTCAGGAAAAACCAAAGGATAATATTGAAAAACCCGCAGAGGTAAAACAACCGCCATTCCAACCAAAGCCGGTTGATAACCCAAAGGTGGTATTTGATTCAACCCATGCTCCCGGAAGTGATTCAAAAGCGGGAAATAAGAATATTTATATAATCGGGGCTGCCGTAATTGGAGCGGTTGTATTAATTGGTCTGATCTATTTGATCTTCTTCAAAAGCAGTAATGAGATAATAGTTACCGAAAAACCTTATGATGAAATTATTAATGAAACACAGAAGCGGTATGAAGAAAAACCCGCTGCAGTGAATGATTCTTCACAAAACAGTATGACTGCCTCCGATAGTCTGAATTTGCTTATTCAAACAACCGATACTTCCTGGGTAAAAATAGTATTTGATAATTCTAAAACAGAAGAATTCATTTTATTTCCGAATTCACAGAAGTCGCTTAAGACGGCAAATAACTTTAATATTACATTCGGCAGATCGGCAGCCATAAAGCTGCAGCTTAATAATAAACCTCTGGCTTTTAATCCGGGAACGAAGTCGGTTTCGTATGTCCTGATCACTTCAAAGGGATTGGAGTACCTTAAAAAACCACCTGAAGGCGGTAGAGAACAATGACGACACAGGTACGGAAAAGAATTGAGGAGCTGCGGGAAGAAATCAGGGATCACGATTACCGGTATTATGTTCTTGCACAACCCATAATTAGTGATCAGCAATATGACGCTCTAATGAAGGAGCTTGAAAAGCTCGAAGCCGAAAATCCGGAGTTGATTACTCCCGACTCACCCACACAACGAGTAGGTATCGATCTTACAAAAGAATTTAAACCGGTTACTCATTTGATTCCGATGCTGAGTCTTGCCAATACTTATAATGAAGACGAACTTTATGATTTCGACCGCAGGGTGAGAGAAGGATTAGGCAGGGACGAAAAAATTGAATATGTAGTTGAACCCAAAATAGATGGTGCTTCGGTCAGTCTGCATTATGTTGATCATCATCTTGTAACTGCAGCTACAAGAGGCGATGGAGTTGTTGGCGAGGAAATTACGAATAATGCTAAAACTATCCGCTCAATCCCGCTGCGCATAAAAAAAATCGCGTTGCTTCCTTATTTATTTCATAATATAGAAGTACGCGGTGAAATTTTTATGAAGGTAAAAGATTTCATGAAGTTAAATGAAGAGAGGGAGAAAAAAGGAGAAAAAAGATTTGCCAATCCGCGCAATTCTTCTGCCGGAACTTTGAAACTTCAGGATCCTAAGATAGTCGCAGGCCGTCCTTTAAATATCTTCTTATATACTCTGATAAGTCTTGAAGAAGATTATGAAGCACAATATGAAAACCTCATTATCCTGAAAAAACTCGGATTTAATGTTAATCCCGAATTCAAGCTTTGCAGGAATATGGATGAAGTAATCAAAGCCTGTAATCAGCTCGAAGAAAAAAGGGACTCGCTTGAATATGAAGTTGATGGTGCAGTTATTAAAGTAAATTCCCTGAGACAACAGAAAATTCTTGGGAATATAGCAAAAGCTCCCAGGTGGGCAGTTGCATATAAATTTAAAGCAAAGCAGGCGGTTACCCGTTTAAATAAAATTACCTGGCAGGTCGGCAGAATTGGTACAATAACTCCGGTAGCAGAACTCGAACCTGTTTTCCTTGCCGGATCAACTATAAGCAGATCTACACTTCACAATTTTGATGAAATCGGAAGAAAGGATATCAGGGAAGGAGATAAGGTTGTAATCGAAAAAGGCGGGGATGTTATACCCAAGATAGTTGCAGTGGTTAAGGAGGAAAGACCGGCAAAAAGCAAACCGGTTCAGCCCCCTGATAAATGTCCCGTCTGCAAGTCTCTTCTTTATAAGCCGCCTGATGAAGTTGCTTACTACTGTGAAAACACTGAATGCCCCGCACAAATAAAAGGAAGACTTGAGCATTTTGCGGCACGCGGAGCAATGGATATTGAGGGATTGGGATCAGCCCTGATAAATCTTTTTGTGGAGATGGGATTTCTCCATACATATGCAGATATTTATGATTTGAAAAACAGGCGTGAGGAATTAATTAATATTGAACGCCTTGGACAAAAAAGCGTGGATAATCTTTTAAATTCAATTGAAAAGAGTAAACAACAGCCATTCCCTAAAGTACTTTTCGCAATAGGGATTAGGTATGTCGGAGCAGGTGCTGCGAATAAGCTTGCTGATCACTTTGGTTCAATAGATAAATTGATGGAGGCAGATCAGGAGATCATTGAAAAGGTGCCTGAAATTGGACCAAGCATAAGCGGCAGTGTCGTAAAATTTTTCTCCGATCCTCATAACAAAAAAATTATAGAAAGATTAAAAAAACACGGACTAAATTTTTCTTCCGAAAAGAAAATAGAAAAGGAAACATTCTTTACAGGGAAAACCTTTGTCTTAACGGGAACACTTAGCAACTATTCACGTGAGGAGGCAAGTGATAAAATTGTAATGTACGGGGGAAAAGTCACTTCCTCTGTAAGCAAAAATACTGATTTTGTACTGGCAGGGGAAAATGCAGGCTCAAAACTGGATAAAGCGGCAAAACTCGGTATTACAATTATGACTGAAAAAGAATTTATTAAACACCTTGAAAAATTTGAAAAAAAATGATTGGACAATTAAAAGAAAAGATTGCGGAACTTCTGGTTAAGAATAAATTAAAGGATTTCGAAATTAAGGAACATAATTTCCGTGAATTCTTTAAAAGATCATTCAATTTTTGCATTATAATGCCTGAGGAAGATTCTGACTTCAACCATTCGTTTACAATATTAAACTATCTTGATGAAAACCGGAAAAGCGTTACAGTCTTTACTCATGATTATAAGGTAAATTTGCTACCTACTAAATTCCGCCAGAAGGCTATCGGCTATACTATCGAGGATGTAAACAAATTTCATCTTCCTTCAAAACGGATTAATGATAAACTTGACCAGATGAGGTTCCAGACAGTTATAGATTTAAACAGACAGGAAAACCTTTTTTGCCGTTATATCATTAATCGCATTAACGCCCCTTATAAAATGGGATTTGTTACCGGGAATCCGGATAAGTTTTATAATATCCAGGTTATTAATAAAAATTCCGGAGCAGAGAATTCATACAAAAATTTATTAAATTGCTTAAAAATGTTTTAGGAATTTATATGAATTTTGAAACCAAAAGGATTGATGATATTACAATATTTAAATTGAATGAAAAAAGATTGGATACTAATATATCGGGATTGGTTAAAGGTGAATTTACTATGCTTCTTAAAGTAGAAGGGATAAATAAATTAATTCTGGATTTGAGTGATGTTGAAACCTGCGATAGCTCGGGTCTTAGCGCAATTCTTGTTGCTAACAGGATATTAAATCTGAACGGCGGTTCGATGAGAATTGCTGCACCTTCCGAAAAAGTCTATTCATTGATTAAAATTACACAGTTAGACCGCGTCTTGCCGGTTTGTGAGACAGTCGACGAAGCCTTTGCTGAATTAAAAAAAGTATAAGGGAGGGAAGATTTCCCCTTAAAACATAATCACCCTTTTTAATAAAGTATCCGGGCACCCTTTTGACTATACCAGACTACTTAATAATTACC
>Ga0153915_10000642_pt1 | contig 32187 bp, 33 predicted proteins | sample Opewatmetagenome_2_FD_107003 | JGI IMG/M metagenome (GOLD analysis project Ga0153915, IMG submission 107003) | Freshwater wetland microbial communities from Ohio, USA - Open water 3 Core 3 Depth 3 metaG | ecosystem: Environmental > Aquatic > Freshwater > Wetlands | place: USA: Ohio, Lake Erie... | reverse complement strand
CTAGATTGACGGCCAGAGTCGTCGTTCCAACACCGCCCTTTGCCCCGAATACGGTAAAAACCTTCCCCTTCACGGTCTTCGTCAATACAACCCTTCCTTCCTGCTCTTTTTGAAGGAATTTCTGCAGCGCTTCCGTCACTTCCTCTCTATTGAGCGGCTGAGAGAAAAATTCCTTCACCCCGGTGCGGAGGATCCGGATTAACATATTAGGCTCTGTCTGCAGAGCCGTTAGAAAAATCTCTCCAGCCTCGCCTGATGCCTGAATCTCGTTTATCCGCTGCAAATCTTTTTCCGGATCACGGCCTATTTCCAGAATCAATAAATTGCAATGCTCAAACGAATCAACAAGTTCGAGTCCCTTAACCGAACTGATTATTTCAGCAAACGCTTCTTTCGCCCGAGGATTGACATTCTCCAACCGCACAGCCAACGCTTCATTTTCCATTATCTTTTTCCCTTTCTGAAATCAGTTTTTTGTGTTTGGCTAATGTTCATTGGACCATGGAGGGGATGCACTCCTGAGTAACGTCATAACTGCTGCGCCTCTCCCCTCATGCACAATTTTACAATTGTACCGCCTTATATTCGCACCTAATGGTTGTACTGGCCTTCAAGTTAAAGAACCGTTAAACCGCACCCCAAATTTATACTGGAAAGCAGAACATCAAATAAAGAAAGTATCATCAGCATAAATTCGACGGCCGGAATACCGCGTTCATCCGGACTTTTCATATCTCCCTACTGCTGATATTACTGCCCTGTCCCGGCGCTGCCAATCGAAAATGTATAGGCCGGCGCGGACTTCTTTTCTTTGAATCCGGCTTCGTATCTATCCACAATATTCTTGACCACAATTCCATCCAAGCCGTAGACAGGCTCCAGATTCTTCTCCGCATCCGGGTTGAGCACCTGATTGAATTTAGCCAGTTTGTATGATGTCCCGAAATCCGCATCAAGTCTGCTTGCAGTGCACGCGCTCAGAAGAATCATGACTGATGTCGCACAAGTGAATAAAAACAATAAACGTCTCATCCGTGCCTCCTTATGGTATAATGTGACCGAAGTCTCCATCCAAACCTCCCCCTCCGCTAACCGAATGGTTAGAACCAACACCTGTCTTTGTCCGGCCGCCGCCAATTCCTTCTTCCAAACCAAGCAGATAGAACTCCAGATCGTTGGGTTCCACAAACTGGTCGGTCGGCAGTGTCTGTTTCGCCAGATCAACAGGCTTCACAAGATGAGGCGTCACGATGATAACCAGTTCCGTCTCATTCTTCTGGAACTCAGAGCTCCTGAAGAGCACTCCCAGTACAGGGATATCCCCAAGAAATGGTATTTTCTTTACGGATTCCCGCACATCATCTTTAAGAAGACCGGCAACGGCAAAACTCTGGCCATCGGCGAGCTCCACGGTCGTCGCAACGCGTCTAACCGTGAGACCCGGCACAACGTAGCCTGAAAGGGTAATGGCGTTCGTGAAATCCAGATCAGAAACCTCAGGCGCAACCTCCATGTTGATTCTCCCGTTGCCAAGAACGGTGGGAGTGAAATTGAGACCCACCCCAAAGGTCTTGTATTCTATTGTAATGGTCGATGCTACGGTACCGCTGGGAACAGGGATCGGGTATTCGCCTCCCGCAAGGAAATTGGCTCTTTTGCCGCTCATGGTGATGAGCGTCGGCTCCGCGAGCACCTTGATAAGACCACGCTCCTTCAAGGCATCCACTAATGCGGTCCATGTGACGTCTTTCTTTATGTACGAGAGATTGAGAATGCCCGAAAGAGGATTTGTGGTCGGATCGACAAGAGTACTGAGAAAAGAAATACTTCCTTCACTCCCCGCGCGTCCTACCGCGCTGAAATTGATGCCCAGTTTCCGGCCGAGAGATTTGGACATCTCGGAGACTCTCACTTCCAGCATCACTTGATGAACGCCTCCCACGTCCAGAAGGTTGATCAACTTCTGCTTATCCGATTCGCCTTGCTTGCCCGAATTAGCATATGGCCCCGCTATGGCGAGCACCTGAGACAGTTTTGCCGCGTTTGAGACGGTTCCCGAAAGAATAATACTATCTCCTGTAGTCTTAACCTGAATATCCTTTTCATCAGGGAAAACTTTATGCAGCTTATCTTTAAGAGCGGCTACATCGGGTGTAACCTCCACGTCAAACACTGCCGAGAGTTTATTCCCATCGCCCCAGAAGCTGAGACTTGTGACTCCCGGCGCTTTTCCGGTGAGGTATATCTGCCGGGGCGTAAGCACGATAACGTCTGCAATCTTGGGTTCGGCAATGGAGAATCTCTGTATCGGCGTCTGGCTTTCGAGAATAACCGACTTTCCGGAAGTTATAGTAAGGTTCTCCGGGTTCAACGTGTTGATGCTGATACGTTCAGGACCTGCGGCCATGCCGGTAAACGGAAGGATCAGACAGAAAGCAAGAATTATCAGAAGAACTTTTTTATTTCCTCTTTTCATGAGTTTCATTATTCCCCCCCCTTATTGAACTTGTATTCGATTACATCTCCACCTCTGATACCCTGAACCACAAAAACCGGCTTCGTCGTGTTGATGACGGTCACCGATCTCTTCATGCCTGTCTGCTTTGTCACAGGAGCGCCGAGTGAAGAAAGAAGTAATGGCACCGTTGCACCCCGCGTCGCCACACCACTTGTATCGGTCGGGTTGCGAAGGGCAAGCATAACCTTGCCTTCAGACGCCGCCAGGGCCATCTTTTCCGCTTCTTCGGGCGTAACTTCCATGGTGATCACGTCTACGGGGGCGGTTTTCTCCTGTTTGCCGGTTCTTTCCATCTCCTGTCCCACAGTGAGGACAAGCACATTTTCCAGAACAGTTTTGGTAATAATAGATTGTTTGTCTCCTCCAGCCTGACTGCCAATGGTCACAAGCACATCAACATGGTTCCCCGGATTGATGAAACCGGATACTCCTATTATCTTGTCAACCCTGAATGCCATGGCTCTTTTATTCGGGGATATGAGGGCGCCCATCCCTCCTGCCTTGACAGAAGCCGGCGCAAGTTGCGACTCAAACAGAGGTTCTCCCGCCTTTACGGGATAAAGAAGTGTCCTTCCTTCTACCCCCGATGGCTGGGAGAAGGATCCTGGAGGCAGGCTGGTCTTTAGAAAATCAACTGTTTTTACCTGGCTCTTATCCAATATTTTGCCCCACGACAGGTCAGCCGCCGCAACCACCACCGGCTGGGTTACAACCGCGGGGGGCTGAGCTGCTGTCCGCTTTTGAAGCCATGTAAATGTGCCTACACCCGCCAGAAGGGCCACTATTATTCCCGCAATCAGTATCACCAAAGATATGCCTTTTTTCATCGCCTCACTCTTCCTCCTCTCCTGATTCTAGCCGCCGAACTTATCCTTATCCTGAGTGCCATCCATTGTTATCAAGCTTTCAGTATGACCGTCGCGATGGTGCCAATTGCAATCGCCACCCCGTAACAAAGCTTAGGCGGTTTTTCGACAGTCTGAGGTCTGTCGTACTTCAGACTGTCGAAAAAAATAAATTTCCTGATCGTTTCCATGAGCCCCGCTCTTATCGCCCTGGCGCGTGGATGAAACGCGATAACGGCAAGCGCATATATGCCGCCGGAAATGGCTGTGTATAAGGCCGCCAAAAGCACCATTTGCGGACCGAGCATTGATCCTACAGCGCCCATCAGCTTGACATCACCAGCGCCCATGCCACCCATAATATAAAGAACAATAAAAAGCCCCGTCCCGAGAAGAAGTCCCTCCATGGCAAACAGAAATCCACCAGCGCCAGCCGAAATCAAATTGACGCCAAGCCCTGTTATTATTGCCGGCAAGGTGAGCCAGTTCGGAATACGATGACTGCGGACATCTGTTATTATGGCAATAATCAGCACGACCAATAACAGAAGATTCTCCACAGTAAAAATCATCATCCCCAAAGTGTTTGCTCCTTAGCTTCCGTTTGTCTTCTGTTGAATGCGGATATCATCACCTCGTCGAATCAGGTTCGCAGCAAACGGCATAGCAACCACTTAGAAAAGTGGCTGCTATGGATACCATAATAATGCCGTTTTTTTCCGCACTGATTAGTGTAAGCAATCTGCGACAGATTTAAACGCCGCACTAATTTTACCGCCAAGAACAAACACCACCGCAATGACTGCAACCGCGATACCTGCCGCAATGAGTCCATATTCAATCGCCGTCACGCCTTCTTCACCCTTTACAAATCTTTTAATTGCTTCCATCATCCTTCCTCCTTTTGTAAATTTTTTTAAATTACATGCTTCTATAACCGCCCTGATATCCTGTACGATTTTACCGCGTAGTTCTCCGCGCTTGTTTCGTTTGCAGGATAATATTTTTTCAACATAATACTATCTTCTATTATGAGCTTTATGGTTACGCGGTTACAAACATTACATTTACACAAAAAAGATGATTTCTTTTACTGACATTACTAAATGGTTGATTTGGTACCTTTTTGAGTTTTCCTGTTGATATGTGGCTTACGTTTACGCCTTTAAATCCACATTTAGGTAAGTATAGTTCGGAGCGTTCACAGAAAACATTTATTCAATAATAAATTCGACTATGAACTATATTTAGATGGGCTTTGGATTTCTTATTCACCTCCAAAATTATCCTCTTATTTATCATTCTATTATTATTTTTTCTATTGTCAAGACTAATTTTATAAAAAATATCATTAAATTAGTATCTTGGTAATAATAAAATAACTGAATTTGAACTTAATATATGCTAAAATTATCAATAATTACTCAATTAACCAATCTACCAGTGCTTTAATAAATCAGGAAATAATGAACCATGAGCAAATATTTCAAGCTTAGCAATTATTATTCTTCTAATTTGACCGATTTTAGAGCTGCTTTTATAATAGTTTTTCTTATTACTTCAATATTGTACGGACTTGCCGTCTGCCGCCCTCTTCCTTATGACAAAGGAAGCATACCAGGAGATGCGGATTTAAAGTGTTACCAGACTATCGTGGAACAAATTCATGCGGGCAAAAGCTATTATTCTGCCGCAGGCCATGAATTACGCAGTATGGGTTACACGACCGCCAGTGTTTTCAACTGGCGATTACCGGCGCTCGCCTGGATGTTGGGACATCTTCCATCTCTGAGGACAGGCCAGATACTCGCCTTTGCTCTGGCAATGGCAACCCTTTTGATCTGGATGACTGTTTTCCATCAAAATCAATATGCCTTTTGGCAGGTTTTTCTGGGCGGCTTACTTATGTCCGGTCCCGTAATTTACAGCCTTCTTCCCGGTCCCTTCCTGGATCATGAATTCTGGGCAGGAACATTTATTGCGTTATCTCTGGCGGCTCATGCACGCGGTTGGCGCTATGGTTCTGTGGCCGCGGGCCTTGCGGCTCTTTTCCTGAGGGAATTGTCCCTGCCGTTTGTATGTATCATGATGTTTCTGGCATACAGGGAAGGTCAGCGCCGTGAAGCACTGATCTGGTTTCTGGGCATTCTGGCTTTTGGCGGTGAATTATTGATTCATTGGTCAATTGTCAGCAAATTGATTACAGAAAATGATAAAGTACTGCAGGGAGGTTGGATTGTTTTTGGCGGCTGGCCCTTCGTCCTGAACACAGCTCAAATGCATCCTTTCATTATATTATTGCCACCATGGGTTATTGCAATCATTTTGCCGCTGGCTCTTCTTGGTCTTGCAGGGTGGCGAGAAGCACCGGGAATAAGAGTTGCCTGCACAGTGGGCATATATATACTGGCTTTTTCAATCGCAGGCCGGTCGTTTAATATATACTGGGGATTGATGTATGCCTTTGTCATGCCTCTTGGACTCCTGCATGCGCCACACGCTCTCAGGAAACTCTGGCAACCGTTTCAGCGATACTTTTAAAAGCAATCCATACTGCTGTGCATATCACCGATTGGTTTTCTTGTTTTACCACATTAAACCTTTCACTTAACTACTTCGTAGATATCCACGACCTCAAGCGGCTTAAAGGATATTGTGTAAGTCGGGTAAGTAATCACAGATCCATAAAAACCGGCATGAGAAAGATTTCCTTGAGAACGTATCGGAAGCCAGGGAAGTTCATACGTTAAATTTTCGACTTTTTTAAGTTTATCTTTGAGATCATCCGTCATCCTCTGTTTAAAAACATTCCGCGGAACAATCACGATATCGCCCTTCACAGTCACTTTAAACTTCGACCATTGATTAAAACCAGCAGCATCAGCGTAGTATTGCCATCCATGATGCCCCAGATACCAGACTGTTTTACCATGATATGTTTTCTTTAAAAGCTCAGCCGCATTTTTGTAAGACTGGGCATATCTGAGGTCGGCATAGGCAAGAGCAATATGGACCACGAGCATACAGCCAATCGCAACGTACATCTTCTTCGCCTCAATCCTTGAAAAAACGGTATATTTAAACATTATAATGATTAATGCCGGGTACATGAAAACAATGTATCTAAGCGCCACGAACGGAACAAAAAATAAGTTCATAATGATTATCATCGCTATCCAAAGCGCCATGAATATAAAAAAATCATCATTCAGAATCGTAAAATACCGTCTTTTTTTCTTCAACTCAATATGGCCTGAAACATAGATCATGAGGTAGGAACCAAGAAAAACTCCTGCGCCAGCAAGGAAACCATTAATCAAAGAATCGATCTCCCGATCGAGCAGCAAAAAAGAAAATAAACCTGTCTCCATACCGCACAGGAGAGAGAAATAAAATGTAAAACCGCGTCGTATTATAAAGACCGCGTATGGAAGTGTCATACCTATTATCATCACAAATACTAACGGATTAAAGAGAAAAACATAAATGTCAAGCGTACCCACAACATGTGTATTCATAAAGTGTGGTTCGCCATACACATAGATACAATAAATGTTCCAAAGCAGAAACACTGCAAGTCCGATCGCGAAGGGTATAATGTGCATGGGCTTCTTCGACAGAAATGGATAGATGAAGAATGGCACGAAGAGTGCGACCGCTGAATACTTTGTTAGAGTGGCTAAGGAAAACATCACGCCGGATAAAATGAGAGGCAATAGCTTTTCCCTCTTAACACCGACTACAAAAAAGAGAACGGATGGAATTGCCAGACCCAGGGCAGGAGTGTCTAACATCAAATTCGTCCCTACGGCCAAAAAAGGAACTGATAGAAAGACCAGGACAGGAATGAGCGGTTTAATGCCAAGTTCACTGCAAAGAAAATAAAACGAAAGAACCGCTGAGAACGCGAATAGAAGAGCCACCAAATGAAGCGGAAGTTCACTCGCCCCCCACGCCGCCCATACCGGAGCAAGAAAATAGCTGAAAAGCGGCGGATTGTAATCACCAAAGCCACTCGCAGGAATACCCTCATCCCCCCAGTTGATCATGAATGAATAAGGCCTGCATGGATCATGTACAACGGCTTTCGTTATCTCAAGGTAAAAACCGTCGTCAATATGGACAGGTTTTCCCAGAAACGGGAGCATGATCCCCAAAAACAAGGCTGAGATTACAATTATTTCCGCAATACGATGCTTCATTTTAATATCTCGTTTGATCTACCACTTGTCCAAGGGTCTTTTAATTGAAGCTCTCTGCGGCAAGCCGCGGAAAATCTTCGATTCTTAAGGTAAATTATAATTCTGTAAACGCTTGCTTACCCCTTTAGCGGCGAAGGTGTTTGCGCTCGCTATCGAATTCACATCATCATGCGAATTAACCTCAAAACCAATTACCCTGCTTCGATCTCTTTAATCGTCTTCACAAACGACTCTCTTCCCATATGGAAGATTTCTATTTTATAAAGAACGGATTTGTACCAGCGCTTCGGCTAAATTACCGTTGCACGTCAGCTGGAATCAATACAACCGTTTCATCATTTTCATATATTTTGATCCATTTCTCCCCGCACAACTCATGATCCGGCACATCAAACTGACTTAAAAAACCGGTGAAATAACTCTTCAGTAAAAACAATGCATCCGGCTTATATTCCTCACATAATATATTTATTGATTTTTTGTCTCCCAGGGCAACACCATTATATAATCGCCATGTTTGTTCCGGGTACAAATATAATCGCCCGTCTATGAATAGTTTCCACTTTCTATTCCCCCAATAATTCAGAGTTCCGGCATATTCCCGATAGTTGAATATCCTATGAACTTCAGGACGATTCTTCAATACGGCCATTGATTCGCGTGGGAAAAAAGGTGATACTTGGGGAAGATACAGGGTCATTCCCGTGATCATTGCAGGATAGATCATTCCCAGGATAATGAAATTAACTTTACGAACCGGCGCATCCGGACTCCATGCAAAGAGATGTTTGGGCCTTATCAGTTCAACTGTCTTTACAAAAAAAGGAACCGCCAACAACCCCATATAAAATCCGAAGCGGGCGAAATAAAAGGTCATCGCCGAAAACACCAGAAATAACAATATCTCCGTTATCTGATAAGCTTTCCTCTTGAGGATAAGCACGATTATTCCTATAGTAAAGAAAACATGAAACGGCGACATAGCGGCGATAACTGACGGCGACCAGGCAGGAGCCCACTCGGAAATCCCCAAAGTCCTTGATATAAGCTGATTCGCTTGAGAAACCCGCATCAACTCAAAGCCATCAGGAGTGAGAAAGCAGCACAGGGCAAGTATGGCCACACCGATACAACCCTCACAAAACCAGAGAAGCAGTCTTTTATTATCAAAATTCTGAAGGGACAATAACCCATAGACAAGTATACCAACGGGAAGAGAAGGATGAAGATTCTGCCAGAAAAGACCAATCAGGGCCAAAAATGAAAACTTCCGGAAACCAGAAATATTTGAGTAATGAAGGCAGACAAGCAGAGAGCATCCCAGAAGTGAAAACCCCTGAGATCTGACGCTGGAATTGGTCAGCATGATCAAAATGCCGATGATACCCCCAACGGTATAACTAATGATAGAATATTGCTTATAGATTGAGCGGAAGACAACCCTCAGCACAAGAACAAATGAAAGCGCCAATAAGACTGCATACCCATAGCGCACAAGCAAAAGGCCCCCCGCTTTGTCCAAAAGCGCGAAAGCCAACTGGGCAAGCCAGCCGGGATTGGCAATCGCCTGCCCTTCTCTCCAGTATATAAGAGTTTCTGTATTTATGAATGCATCGAAACCAAGATATCCGAGCCGGATCTGGGTAAGGATATCACAATCATCCAGAGGCCTTAAAAAAAACAAAAGCGTCCCCGCCAAAAAATATCCTAAGATAAATAAGCTGCGTCGGTTAATCATTTTTCAAGACATCCAAAGATCGAGTTCTTTTCAGGAATAATCTTCTTTCGCCCTTATACATCCTTGCCCGTATTCTTAGCATGGCGCTTCTGATACAGCACCGCTGCACGGCAACGTTTAATAATACGCCAGTCGGGATTTCCCTCGAAATACTTCCTGTAGTTTGAATCAGGCAAAAGCAAGGCAAGATCGAAACGATAGAATTTTTCCCATGCTTCGCAGTCGGACTGGTCTGCCTTTACATATTTCATTATGAATTTGTCGCCGTAAAGCTCACAGCGGTCATCAATGAAAATTCGAAAACCGGGCGTATGGTACATCAGGAATCCGCCGAAGAGCATGTCATTGAAGACAGGGGTGCCGTGCGGACGGCTTTTCTCTATGGCCTGAAGTTCAGAAAGGATCTCGATCGGCCAATGGGAACCGTCGAGTTTGACCCATTTCTGGGCTGTGGAGGGAAGTTGCGCTGAACCATGTAACGCGATCAGAGCAACACACGTTATAATGGCTGCAATGAGATATCGTGAAACAAACCGAACATTCATCTCATGCGCCACATCCCTCACTTTGAAAGTGATCAGCCCCCGGTCCCCGAGGCTCCGGACCCAACGGCAGTATGGAAACATCTCCGCGATGGCGACAACGGCCATCATGGCAAAAAGAGGCGCATGGCGGATCCGCGACAGGGAAAGGAAAAACCAAATCAGGGGAACATACCAGGTGACCATTCGATCCTTCCGGTCGATACCGGCCAGGAGGGCTGAATAAAACAAGCCGAGGCAAACCAGCAGAGAGATTGTAATGTATGAAGAGGTTTCTCCGTAATGAAACAGAGTAATAACTGAAGCATGTTCCTGCATCAGCTTTGATATTGCGCTGGAACCCATGATATCCAGCCAGGTTACGGGAAGTTTTAGACCATATGGATTCACAAGGGGCGTGGCAAAGCAAAGAAGAATGATAACCCATAAATGAATCAGGGCATTCTTATCAGGAAGAGGGGATTTCATCCCGAGCAAAAAGGCTAGTGTCCAGCCCGCGGCCACAATCAGCAGAAGGAGAAGCCCTGCCAGAACACCGCCATGGATGTTGGACCAAATGATGAAAATCGGTATCAGCCAGAAGAGGCTGGAGATACTTTTCCGCGCTGCTTCTATGTCGCATAAATTCCAGTAGATCATGGTCAAAAATAATATGGTGACGATATGGGGTCGGACATGAAAGTGATGGCTGCTGGCAGCCAGAGAAAAAGCCAATATAAAAGAACCAAAAGCGAGGTTCATCCCTGAGCGTTTAATACGCAAGGCCAGATTAAGATATAGCAGAGCAATCAGTGAAACCGTCACTACAAAAAGGCCGTCAAAGCCGGCCAGCCTTTGTATCACGGCCATGAGGCATTCACCCAACCACTGTTGGGCGATCCAAGGCTCACCGAAACGGGTAAAACTGAAGCTATCGTAATAAATGAGATGTGTTGTATCGAGGATATGCCCGCCTATGACTGTATGGGCGAAACTGCCGGGGTCACGGAGCAATTTGCTCTGTCCCGCCATGAAGAGCAAAAGCCAGACAGCGCCGAATATCCATACATGGAAACCGAAAATATTTTTTATCTTCATCCCATCATCCCATTCTGACCAAGAAAAACCGTCGTCTGTTAAACGTGTTTACCGGTCATATTCGAGACTGATTGCTTTTTCAGCAAGACGTAATTGACCCATAAAGCAAACGGCATCAATAAATACCAATGAGACAGAGGTCTATATATGGCCCCAAATAAGGCAGCCAAATCCAGAGACCTGCACACCCGATTAATATCAAAGTCAGCAGAATGGCGATCCGGATGATTTTCATTTTCGCTTGTACCTGCCGGCGGAGAAAGAAAGGACTATTCATGAAATCCCTCTAATTAATACAGTACAATCGTTTTATTCTAACATTGATAATTACGACAGAATCTTTATTTGTGCCAAATGGAATTGATATTACTGAGTTGTAGCTTCTTTAATTTTCTGAGCTACAAATCTATTTTCAAAGAGTTTTTCAATGGCATCGCCGAGAACAATACTGGCCTGATCTGCAAGATGCTCTTCAGAAAACAAGACATATTCCCGCGAATAGCTGGTTTCTATTTTTTGTTCATATAATATTTTCCGTTTTTCCGTATCCGCAATAAAAACAGTAAATTTTATAAGGGCATTATAAGAATTGGCGGGCAACCCCCTCCGGCAAAATATTTCCAGTTCCTCTATATTTCCGCCGATAATGACTTTGCCAGCCCCTTGCGGAATGGTTTCTTCCTTTAAATCCCATTGTTCTATTTTATCGGCAACTTTATAACCGGCCCTTTTCAAATACCGTCCCATGCCATCGGCTATCACCCTGGTTGCTTTGATTTTTTTTGGAAATATTAGAACCTTTGCGCCGTTTTGTTCCACCACATGACCAATCGCCTGCCTGTCATTCATCCGGCGCGTATCGGTAAATTCGGCAAGTGAAATAACAATGCCGGAAGTTTTGTAATCGGTTTTCAGATAGGAGGGGATCATGGCCTGTTTCGCATCATAATACATATTAACACTATAAAGGCCAGGTCCGGCACATCCTGAAAAACAAAAAGTAAGGATGAGCAATCCCCATAACGTGATATGGCGCAATATGTTTATTTTCATTATGCGCTCCATTTTCTATGCGAGACAGGATTCGGCAAACTGTTTTACATTTTCATCCTCGCCCATCGCGACTAATCTGTCGCCTTCGGCAATAATATAATTGGCCATCGGATTGAAAATCATCTTATCCGAATCTTTTTTCACGGCTACAATGATTAATCCGTAACGTTTGCGTATCCCTGAATCTTCCAGTGTTTTGGAAATAAACGGCGAACCTTTGCAAATGGAGATTTCTTCCATGCGCAATTCAAGGCTTTGCCTGTTGGTAGTGATTTCAATAAAATCCAGCATGGCCGGACGCAAAATAGCCATCGCCATCCGGACTCCACCCAGCGTGTAAGGGGACATGACCCTGTCCGCTCCGGCCCGAAGAAGCCTGTGTTCAGATTCTTCTTCCTCGGAACGTGCCATGATATAAATTTTCTGATTGAGTTCTTTGGCTGTTAAAATAACATAAAGATTTTCCGCATCCGACGGCAGAACGCAGACAACGCCTTTAGCCCGCTTTATTCCAGCTTCAATCAAGACTTTATCCTGTGTCGCGTCTCCCTTGCAGTAAACAAAGCCCTCTTCCTGAGCCTTTTGAATCACCTCGGGATCGTTATCAATAACCAGGCAGGGTATTTTCCCCGCCATCAGTTCACGGCAAATCAGGAAACCGATACGGCCGCCGCCGCAAATAATATAATGGTTGTGCATTTTTTCGATCATTTTTTCCAATTTACCCCTCCCTAATAAACTGCGCAAACGAGTGTCGATAAAGGTCTCCGCTATGAGAACCAGCGAATAGAACATCATGCCCACGCCGAAAATAATTATAAAAACAGCAAATAACTTGCCTGCCGATGTTTCCGGCGCGAAATCTCCGTACCCCACTGTAGATAATGTAGCTATGCAAACGTAAAAAGAATCAAGCAGGCTCCATCCTTCTATAAGGTGAAAACCGACAGTGCCAATTATAAAAATTGTTAATAGCGTTATAAGAGCGAATTTTATCTTGGTGGTAAATACCAACAGTCTTTTTTCTCCTTTACGTCTGATTCTGGAATTAAAATAATGGAATTTATTCCTTTTTCATTCGTGAATATTATAATATAATAATATTAATCTGGCAACATCAATAGCATAATTAAATGATTTACTGGTTTGTATAATCTAATTTTTAATTCAAAAGGAGGTCATATGACTGAAGCAACCCAACAAGCACTAGTCGGACTGAGGGATCTTTCGACGATCAAATGGTATATAATTCCTCTTTTGGCTATCGTCTGTTACATTTATACACGGGAAATAAAAGAGGCTAAGAAGACAAAAAACTGGAACGCCGTTCTCGCCGGTCTGACGATTTTCGGTGTGGATTTCTTCAATGAAACATGGAACGGCTGGGTTATGTATCTGACTCAACGTTCCGCCGTCTGGACGACGCCCGGCGACACAGCTCTGCGGACACTTGTGGGCTGGAATATCGAAATCATGTTCATGTTCTTAATACTGGGAATTATTTATTACCATACATTATCCGAAAGCACGAAAGAGAAGATATTGGGCATCCCCGAAAAGTGGTTTTGGGCGATTGGTTACAGCATCTTCTGCGTTTTTATCGAATGCGTGCTCAACATCGGCGGGCATCTTGTATGGGAATACCAATACTGGTATTTATCCTTAAAGGGTGTCTGGCTGATTTTCTTTTTCGGCTACTTCCACTTTTTCTGTTTCGCTATTCTGGTAATCAGCCTGAAATCCATAAAGGCAAAACTGACTACCGTGGGTATTATTTACGCCGTACCGATTATAATGAATATTCTCGCTTTGGGATTATGGGGCTGGAGATACTAATTCCAGTTCTAAATCAAAGCGCTATCTTTGTTGGCGCAACCTGCCCCGGCACAGGCCGGGGTCGTCGGCTCGATATCATTTTTGATCGGATGCGCATCCCCTTTCAGGGGGCGCATAATAAATAGAACCTTACTTTGCCGAGAATTTTCGCCAGTATGGCGAAAACTTCCTTTAGAACCGGCATAATATTAAGATTAGTAAATGCTGAGTGAAGAATATTCATCATAAACTCTATTATATTTTTCGTGAATCATTTTACGGTCGAATTCCCAAAATTCGGCAAGCATACGTTCCTGTTCGTCTTTGTTAAAGTATTCCTGACAGGGATAAAAGAAATGTTTGTCTTCTTTTTCAATGTGTTTGGGATAGAAATTGCCCAGTTCCCTGGCAACAGAAATTATCTCGGCAAGTTTGCCTTCATCACCCTTTAAAAATTTTTCTTTAGCCGCGACAAGCGCCGCCGTGGTCTTTCTGCCCCAGACATGTTCATCGAGCAATTCCTGCATGATTTTTTTTAATTCCGGAGTAAGATTCTTTTGAGCAAGATCGCGGAATAATATTTCTTCTTCCTTGCCATGGTGAGTGCGGTCGGCATAAATACGCACAAAATCGACAGCTGTGTCAATGATAAGAGGATTAACCTTTTTAGTTTTTTCAACCTGATCAATATGACGCATCATTGAAGCCAGCATTTTTTCAATTAACCTGTGTTCCCACATTAATGGTCCGATTGGTTTCATAAGTAATTCTCCTTCCTTATTAAGTTAGAAGCTATACTATATCCAAATCAAAGATGATAGCGAGTCGGTCTGGTGCCGGATTCGTATATGTAAATATCTTGAGGATGCCCACAATCCCGATAAATCGGGATCAACAAAGATAGCGCTTTGATTTGTATGTAATATTATAACACGAATTGAATCCGTCAACCGGATTATTTTATCCTGATAATTGTTGCAACTCGGTTGCATTTTTGATAATGGTCAGACATGATCACTGATACAGAAAATAATGATGCCTTGCTGACTCTGCAAAAAGCCGGCATTTCCAAAACATCTCAGCGCCTTGCTGTTTTAAACATATTGCTCAAGTCAAAAACGCCTCTCTGCGCCAATATCATACGACAATCGCTGAAAACCAAAGCCAGCATTGATAAAGTAACAATTTACCGCATCTTATCTCTTTTCAAACAACGCAAAATTATCAGGGAGATAGCATCATCCGGCGGCGTCAACTTTTTTGAAATGATTACTTTGGACAATCCGATTCATCCTCACTTCAACTGTAAAAATTGCGGAGCATTTACCTGTCTGGCCCCTATTCTCTTCACAGAAGCGCAGGAATCAATTCTGTCCGGAAATGATTGCAGCATTGAGCATATCGAAATTAACATATCGGGTATTTGCTCAGATTGTCGTACTGCAACAGAACAGGGATCACAAAAGCGCTATCACAGTAATGAGAGGAAATTATGCATTCAAAAAAGATAATGTTGCTCTTAATCATTTTTTTGACCTTTCTTTTGTCCTGTCAACCGGCAAAAGAATCGAACAGTGACGACAAAAAACTAAGAGTAATTGCCACAATTTTCCCCATCTACGATTTTGCCGGCAATATCGGCGGTGATAAAATTAAAATTACCATGCTTTTACCGCCGGGAACAGATGCTCATCATTACGAATTAAGGCCTGAAGATATAGTAAAGGTCAGCAAAACAGACATTTTTCTTTTCACTAACTTCGAAATGGAGCAATGGGCATACAAAATCATCAATGCCGCCGACAAGAACACCAATATGCTGGCCATAGAAACCGGAAACGGCGCTGTCCTGATGCCACTCAATAAGGAAGAAGAACATGATGACCATACGGAAGGACATGATCATCATGCCTCAGGTTTCGATCCTCACATCTGGCTGGATATGGATAACGCGCAGAAGATGGTGGATAATATAACGGCTGCATTCATAAAAAAGGATCCTCGCAACAGCGATTATTATTTAAAAAACGCTCATGATTACAAACTCAAATTAACTGCACTGGACCAGAGATACCGAACGGAATTAAGCGGCTGCAAAACGAAAACAATTCTGCACGCCGGCCACTGGGCTTTTGCCTATCTGGCGAAAAGATACAACCTTAAATATATCGCCGCTTATAATGTACTGGCTGATGCCGAACCGTCGCCGCAGAAAATAGTCTCTCTGGTGGGGCAGGTAAAGACGGAAAAAGTTCCGTTTATTTATTACGAAGACATGATTAATCCCCGCCTGGCGCAGATGATAGCGAAAGAAACAGACGCCGGGTTATTGAAACTGAACAACGGCCATGATGTCAGCAAAACAGGCATTAAGAACGGCGAGTCCTTTATTTCACTGATGGAAAATAATCTGACTAACCTGAAAAAGGGAATGCGATGTCCATGAACATAATCAGAGTCGATAATTTAACATTCTTCTACAACGGACTGGAAGTTATCAGCGATATTTCCTTTTCTGTTAAAAAAGGCGATTATCTGGGCATTGCCGGACCAAACGGATCGGGAAAAAGTACGCTTATTAAAAATATTCTGGGCATTCTTCAGCCGCAAAAAGGGAGCGTCAGTATTTTCGACAAGCCGTTGATTTCTTTTAATCAGTGGAACAGAATCGGTTATTTGCCCCAGCGGATAAACGCCCTGAATCAGCATTTTCCCTGCACTGTTGAAGAAACAGTTAATCTGGGAATGAAGATAAGAAATACTGCCGCATTAAAACGCACTCTTAAACTTATGGGAATCGGGCATCTTGCCACCCGTCTGATAGGTGAACTGTCCTATGGGGAACAGCAGCGAACAATGCTGGCACGCGCTTTAATCAATCAACCCGATTTGCTTATTTTCGACGAACCGACTACTGCTCTTGATCCTGAAACAAGAGATATTTTCTATTCCCTTACAGAAGAAATGAATCGTTCCAGGGGCACAACTATTATTCTTGTCACTCACGACACAGGGGTCATCGGCCAATACGCCCGTAATCTTCTTTATCTGGACAAAAAAATAATATTTTTTGGAACCTTCGAAGATTTCTGCGCTTCACCCGATATGGCCGGTATTTTCGGATTAACCAGTCAGCATATGATTTGTCACCAGCACAACAAAACGGAGAACAGCATTTAATGGAATTGTGCGATATACTTAATTATGAATTTATATGGCGTGCCGCAGGCACGGGCATATTTATTGCCGCTGTTTCTTCCGCACTGGGTGTTTTTCTGGTATTAAGGCGTTTTTCCCTGATTGGCGACGGTCTTGCCCATGTAACTTTCGGCAGTGTCGCCGTCGTAATGCTGATCGGCATAAGCCCCATGTACATTACACTGGCAGCGCTTCCCCTGGTGATGCTTTCCTCTCTGGCTATTTTAAAATTAACCCGCTCTAAACGTATTCAGGGAGACGCCGCTATCGGCATTGTTTCTTCAATAGGCATCGCCACAGGTATTATTCTGATAAGTTTATCCAACGGGTATAATGTTGATTTATTCAGCTATCTTTTCGGCAACATCCTCACTGTTACCCAAACCGAGTTCCTTCTATCTTTAATTGTTTTTATTATCGTGACGGCAACGGTAATAATTTTCTATAATGACCTTCTTGCGGTTACTTTTGACGAAGAATTGGCACTGACAATGGGTATTAAAACAAACAGAATAAATCTTATTTTATTTATATTGACGGCGGTAGCTGCCGTTTTAGCCATGAAAGTTGCCGGTATCATGCTTGTTTCGGCCATGCTGATTCTGCCTCCTTTAATCGCTCTACAGTTATCTTTAAATTTTAAAATGACCATCATTGTATCTGTATTATTTTCAATTTTATCAGTGCTTTGTGGAATTATTGCAGCTTTTATGTTGAATTTACCGGCCGGAGGAACTATAGTAATTACTAATGTTGCTTTTCTCTTATTTGTTCTCGGAGTTAAAAAAATATTGCTCCTCCAGAGGTGAAACGAGATGTCTCTACCCTCATATACCTTTTATCGTTCCAATTTTATTTTTTTTCTTGCGTTGATTTGCGGTGTAATCCTGCCGCAGGGATTTAAAGCAGGCAATATTCTTATCCTTCCGGCGCTGATAGTCATTATAACTATTACTATCTTGAGATTTCCCCGCGGTTTTTTCCGGCATCCGGGATCGCTTTTTTATTCTTCCATTCAGGGGAATATAATGAATTATCTCGTTCTGGGAAATTTCATTATATTAGCAGGCGCATATCTTATTCATAAACAGGAACTCTGGATCGGCATCGTACTTGTTGCCGCCATGCCGTCATCACTGGAAATAATAACTCTGGGCAACTTATTACGGGTGGAAAAGAATTATATTTTCACATCTCTGGCTGGAACGTATTTAGGTGCGCTATTGATTACGCCGCTGGTTTGTTTCTGCTTTCTCAAATATATTCACCTGAATTATTGGAATATTATTTTGCTGATACTCGGACTGATTTTTCTACCGCTTCTGGCTTCCCGGATCATTATAGACAAAGAATGGGACAAAATTATTGAAAAATACGAAGATACGACAATAGATTTCAGTTATTTTATAGTGTTTTACACCATAACGGCAAACAGCAGAAATTTTCTTATTAACTGGTCTTTCGATCTTCTCTTTATTTCCCTGATTGCTTTCGGAAGCACTTTCCTTTTTTATTTCATGATCAGGAGAATAGGATTTTACCTGCACGAAGAAGAGAATAAAATAAATTTTTTCATACTCCTGGGAACGATGAAAGACTGCGGTCTCGCCGGTGCCATAGCGATTATCGTCTTTAGTCCCGAAGCTGCCATTCCGCCGTTGATGTTCGCTTTCTTTACCTTCATTTATATGAACTGGATTAAATTCAAAACGAGACATATTACCAACTCCAACAACGTTAAAAAAATATGAAATATAAGTTTGACAAATCAAAAACACTTACTATTTTAAAAAGAAAAAAAGGAGAATAAATATGGCAATATCATTACCGGAACTTCCCTACGGGAAAGATGCATTGGCGCCTGTCATCAGCGCCAATACGCTGGATTTCCACTATGGAAAACATCACAAAGCCTATGTGGATAATTTAAACAAATTAATTGCCGGCACAGATCTTGAACAGAAATCATTGGAAGAAATTATTAATTTTTCTGTTAATGATTCAGCCAAAGCAGGTATCTTCAACAATGCCGCCCAGATCTGGAACCATTCTTTTTACTGGAAATGCCTGAAAAAATCGGGAGGAGGAACGCCTGGCGGCAAAATCGCGGAAAAGATTAATGCCGCATGGGGAAACTACGACAAGTTTGCCGAAGAATTGAAAAACGCCGGCATTACTCAGTTCGGCAGCGGCTGGGCCTGGTTGGTTTTAGATGGAAGCCAGTTAAAAATAACAAAGACGGCTAATGCCGATACGCCTCTTGCCCATGGTCAAAAACCGCTTCTGACCATTGATGTCTGGGAGCATGCCTATTATCTGGATTATCAAAACCGGAGGCCGGACTATCTTGCCGCCGTGATTCAGAATCTGATTAATTGGGATTTCGTAAATGCCAATTTAGAATAACTTATGTCAGAAATGTATTTAACGAAGAAAAGGAGGCTTATGTAAGCCTCCTTTTTATATTTTAAAGAAACAGGCAGTAATTGTTATTTCTTTTTGTCAACTTTAAGCTTAAGTTCTTTTCCTACTTTAAAGAAAGGCAATCTCTTAGGCTCAACCTGAATTTTGGTACCGGTTTTAGGATTTCTTCCCGTATACGATCCATATTCTTTTACCACAAAGCTGCCAAAGCCTCTTATTTCGATACGACCTTTTTTCTTTAACTCGTCGGTAAAGCCCTTAAAAACAAGATTAACAACATCAATAGCTTTTTTCTCCGTCAAGTTTAACTTACTGCTCAAAGCTTCAATAAGACCGGACTTGTTCATACACCCTCCTTAATACTAATTACAATCGTGAATAACCAGACGATAATATACGTTTATTTTCTCTATGTTAGTGTTTATTATTTATTTTTTAGCGAATGTCAAGAATTTTTTACCTTTTTTCGATTACCTTATTTTCAAGCAATTGGCTTATTTCTTTTTTTGTTAAATGCCGCCACATGCCCTCTCTCAAACCGCCTAACCGGAGGTCTCCTATTGCTTCACGCATGAGATGGGCCACCCTGTGACCAATAGCCTCAAATCCTCTCCTGATAATTCTATTTTTCCCCTCTCTCAGAGTAAGCCGCAACCAGCTGCTTTTATCATTGATCTTCTCTATCTTGAGATTCTCCGGTTTGAAAACATCATCGGATAATTTAATTCCCTTATCCAATTGTTTTAATTCTTCCTTCGATAAGCGTCCCTGAATTTTAACCCTGTATATTTTAGGTTTCTGAAAGCGCGGATGCTGTATTTTTTGAGCAAAATCACCGTCATTAGTCAAAAGCAGAAGTCCCCGGGAATCATAATCCAGCCTTCCCACAGGATAAACCCTTTCCGACACATCGCTTAGCAAATCCACAACTGTCGGCCTGTTTTGAGGATCATGAAGTGTAGTAACAAATCCGGCCGGCTTATTTAAGATTATATATAATTTTGTTTTTTCGGGGGAAATAGTTTTACCGTCAACACGAATAACATCTTTTTCAGCGTCTGCTTTGACCCCCAACTGAGTTACCACAACATTGTTAACGCTGACACGTCCTTCTGTTATCAGTTTTTCCGCATGACGCCTTGAGGCAATGCCGGCTGTCGCAATAACCTTTTGCAAACGTTCTTTCATATATCGGGAACTTCTTCCGTATTCTCTTTTTCTTCTACTTCTACTTTTTCTTCAAATTTATCGGCTACTTCAATTTTCTCTTCTTCTATTTTATCTTCCGCTTCATTTTTTTCTTCTTCAAATTCCTGTTCCAGAAAATCCTGTTGCCGGTTAAGTTCTTTAAATTCCCGCAAATTCGGCAAATCAAGGAGATTTTTCAAATTAAAAACCTCCAGAAATTTTTTGGTCGTCCCGTAAATAATCGGTTTACCGGGCACGTCTTTACGCCCGACAATACGAATGAGCTTTTTTTCCAGAAGCCCTTTAAGCGGAGCACCCGCATCCACTCCCCGGATACCTTCAATTTCTGATTTAACAATAGGCTGTTTATAGGCAATTATTGCCAGAGTTTCCATTGCTGCCGGAGATATGGAATGAGGTTTTGTGATTTTTAGTTTTTTCACCCACTGACTGAGTTCAGAATTGGTTCGAAACTGAAAGCCGCCGGCAACTTCCTGTAGATAAATACCACCCTGCCTTTCATTATATTCCAGCACAAGATTATCCAGAACTTCCTTAATTTCAGTTTTTTCGACCTCCGAAAGGATGGCGCTGATCTTTTCGAGCGCCAATGGTGCATCGGAAGCAAAAATCAGAGCTTCAATTATTGCCTTAACCTTTTCCATTTACTACTCCACGGCCGGGAATATCCGGATAACTCCAAAATTAGAAGTTTGATAAGCTTTAACCATTCTCAGTTTAATTAATTCCAGCAGGGCTAAAAAAGAATAGATGATGCGGCGGCGATCTTTTCTTTCCCCCAGTAAATCTTCAAAATTTAAATTTTTTGTTACGGTCAATTTCTCCATAACTTCGTTAATTATATCAGTAAGAGATAATTTCTCCAAATCAATTTCCATAAGTTCTTTCTTATCTATCTGGGAAACAATCCTGTTGAAAGCCTCTATAAGTTCGAAAACACCTACCTCAATAAGCACTTCCTCATCATCCCCTTTAGATTCTGTGATTTCTTCCGGCAAAGCAGCCGCGCGGGTAAACACATCTCTCTCCAGAAGAGGCCTGTTTCCCAGGTTTGTCGCGATCTCCTTGAATGTCTTATGTTCCAACAGTTGTCTGACCAGTTCGGCACGGGGATCTTCCTCTTCTTCTTCCGGTTCCTCAGGCAGCGGCAGAAGCAGTCTGGATTTGATGTGAATAAGGGTTGAGGCCATAACCAGATATTCCCCGGCCAGATCCAGATTAAGAGCCTTAATCATTTTCATGTATTCAAGATATTGTTCGGTAACAAGGGCTATGGGAATATTATAAATATCGATTTCATTTTTTTTAATCAGGTAAAGCAGCAGGTCAAGCGGACCCTCAAAGATATCCAGCTTAATGGCGTAATTTGTTGTTTGTTCGTTATCCATAATTTCTTTACACAACCCGTCAACAGAATTTTTATACGCGATCAGATTTTAACGGCAGCGCGAACTTCATCCATTGTTTTACGGGCTATTTTTTTCGCTTTGTTGTTGCCATCTTCTATAATGGCGTTAATTTCGTCTATGTGGCTCACATAGTAATCCATACGTTCGTGAACAGGACTCAATGCTTCGGCAACATGTTTGGCCAGCATCTTTTTGCAGTCCGTGCAACCTATTTCCGCTTTTCTGCAGGCGATGTCAATTTCTTTAATTTGATCCGGTGAAGAGTATAAACCATGGAAGGTAAAGACATTGCATATTTCAGGATTCCCCGGATCCTTCTTTCTCATCCTTTGCGGATCGGTAAACATGGATGAAACTTTATGTTGCAGTTCTTTTCCGCGATCACCGATACAAATAGAATTGTCATAGGACTTGCTCATTTTTCTTCCGTCAACTCCCAGCAGCTTGGGAACGCTCGTCAAAAGCGGTTCAGGAACGGGGAATATTTCCTTATAAAGAAAATTAAAGCGACGGGCTATTTCACGGGTGAGCTCTACATGAGGAAGCTGATCAACGCCTATAGGCACTCCATAAGCCTTGTACATGATTATATCGGCGGCCTGAAGCACCGGATATCCCAGGAAGCCGAAAGTGGATAAATCCTTATTGGCCAGTTCCGTTTTCATTTCCTTATAAGTGGGATTGCGCTCAAGCCATGCCAGCGGAGTAATCATGGAAAGCAACAGAAACAATTCGGCATGCTCTTTAACCGCTGACTGCACAAAGAGAGTGCTTTTTTGGGGGTCAAGACCGACGCTGAGCCAGTCTATCACCATGTTGATGGCGTTATCTTTAATTCCTTCAGTGGAACTGTATTCGCTTGTAATGGCATGCCAGTCGGCCACAAAATAAAAACAATCGTATTTGCCGCTTTCCTGCAAATCCACCCAGTTTTTCAAAGCGCCGTGCATATGACCCAGATGAAGTTTGCCGGTCGGTCTCATTCCGCTGAGAATTCTCTTGCGTTCCAAAATAAAACTCCTTTTAATATTAAATGCACTAAGGCCTCCGGCATATTACGCTGAGAAATACGGAGGCCTTAGTTTTACCAGAACCAAATGATATATTATTTTACTTTACCGGCCAGATCTTTGCCTGCTTTAAATTTGACAACTTTCTTCGCGGGAATCTTAATTGCTTTACCGGTCTGAGGATTCCTGCCTACTCTTGCTTTTCTCTTTACCACTGAGAATGAACCAAATCCCACAAGAACAAGTTTTCCGCTCTTTTTGAGCTCTTTGGCAACTGATGTTTCATACGCATCCAATGCCTTTGCCGCTTTGTCTTTGGTGATGCCTGCTGCTTTTGCGATAACCCCGACTAATTCTGCCTTTGTCATTTTTTTAAACTCCCCCTTTCGTAAAATCAAACTTAACAATTTATTTCTGCCGCTTTAACGGTCGTAACCGGAACATCCAGCAATTAAAGAGATAATTTATATATAATCATTATCAAGAAGACTAAACATTCTTCAGCACATCTTGAAAAATATTTTTATCAACTTTGCTAAAACCTGCTTGTTTTCTGGATTGGTGAGGCGTCTTCCCCTTTAAATTGGCGCTATGACTAGCATAATAAAGATTAACAATCAAGAAAAAAATGGTTATTTTCTCAATAATACTCTTATTATGTTTAACTTTTCTCTCTTCAAAACTCCCGCTATTAAAGATTTCGTTTTATGATTTGGCGCTCACACTTAAAACAGCATTCCAAACAAAAAATCATCGTTTCTTTACAAAAAACAACCTTTATGTTAATAAGCCGCCCTTATAAATTTAAACTTTCCGCAACAGGCAAAAGGAGAGTTCGTTTATGAATTTTGGTGTTTTATGTCCAGTTCCCAAACAGACAAAATAAAGGGATGGATTGCTTTGTCCCGCCCGCCTTTTCATACAGTCGGCATTCTCCCGTTTATACTGGGAGCAATTCTGGCATATAAAATCAATTCTGCAATCAGCGCTGAAATCTTTATTCTCGGCGTCGCCGGAGTTATCCTGATTATGTTATCCACCTACCATTCCGGCGAGTACTATGATTATCAGGGAGATGTTATTTCCAACCGTTTGCATGATAATCAATTTGCCGGCGGCACCCGTATGCTCCCGAAAGGGGAAATATCTCCCATGGTCCCTTTTTGGACAAGTATAATCACTTTGATCCTTGCCGGCATTATCGGAATCATACTGCAATTTGTCTTAAAAACAGGCCCCTATACATTGCTTTTAGGTTTTCTTGGCGCTTTTCCGGGTTTCTTTTATTCCACAAAACCTATCAGGCTGGTACAAAGAGGCATTGGCGAAATATTCATCGGATTCTGCTACGGCTGGCTTCCTGTTGCTTCCGCTTTTTACATACAAACAGGCACCATTCATCCGATCATCCACTGGATGTCAATACCCATCGGCCTGTCGATATTTAATGTGATTTTACTCAATGAGTTTCCCGATTACGAAGCAGATAAGGCAACCGACAAAAAAAATCTGCTTTATCGCATTGGTAAACAAAAAGGAACGTTACTATATGTGGCGTTTAACCTGCTCGCGTCGCTTTGCATGCTTGCATCGCCGATGATGGGCATCCCTTTTAAAATTGTATATTTTTATCTGCCTTTTTTGATTATTTCCCTGTATCTTGTTTTCATGATGCTGCGGGAAAGGTATGAAGATAAAAAAACATTGGAAATTTTATGCGGTCTTAATATCGCCGTCAATCTAGGAACTTCCCTCTCTTACATTCTGGCCTATATTTAATGAACACAAAGAATAAAGTAAAATCATTTTATAATCCGCCCTCGCTGCTGTTAAAGCAGATAGGCAGTTCCATGCTGATGGGTTATTTAAACCGGTGGCGGAATTTCCCCGGATGGGCATTTAAATACGGTTTCAGATCAATACCAGTGGCCAACGGGGCATGGGGCATGGGCTGTATCGGCTATCCGGGACATCCCGTGTGGGAAGTTACCGGCGCCTGTAACCTGAGATGCATACATTGTCACGCCGTCAGCGGCCAGGCCGATCCTAATGAACTTTCCACCGATGAAGGTAAAAGACTCATTGATACGATCGCTGCCAACAGCGAATTTCGCACATTGATTTATACCGGCGGCGAACCACTGGTAAGGCCGGATATTTTTGAATTATTCAGACATTCGCAAAAAGCGGGACTGGCCAACATCATCGCCACTAACGGAACATTGATTGATGAAGAAATGGCCTTCAAACTAAAGGATCACGGCGTTGTCTGCAATGCCATCAGCATTGACGCAGCAAATCCCGACATTCACGATATGGTACGCAATAAACCGGGATCATTCGATCTGGCGCTTCGCGCTATTGAAGCCACGAAAAAGGCGGGTATTGTTCTACAAATAAATACAACGGCTATGGAATACAACATACCTAATTTGTCTGAACTCATTGATTTCGTCGACAACTGCGGCGCCGGTATTATGCTCATGTACCAGTTGGTCGCCGTAGGCCGCGGGGAAAAGATTGAGAAGGCCACATTAAAGAAAGATGCCAATCAATACCTGAGCGAACTTATTTCGCTAAAACAAAAAACAGCTAATACAATAATCGAACCCGTCGCCGGCCCTCAATACTGGCCTTATCTTCTGAAAAAAAACGGCATTCGTGACGGCCTGATGCTGAAACTTGCGGGTAAAGTTTTCCATGGCTGCGCAGCAGGGCGCGGCTTTGTTTATGTTAAAGCCAATGGCGATGTCTGGCCGTGTCCCTTTGTTGAACTCAGCGCCGGTAACGTTAGAGAAACTGATTTTAATAAGATTTACTATGAATCCTCTGTTTTCCGGAATTTACGTAACCGGGAAGATAATTTAAAAGGAATCTGCGGTGAATGCAATTACAAGAAGGTCTGCGGCGGCTGCCGGGGACGGGCTCTGGCATACAGCGGAGACTATCTGGCGGAAGACCCCCGCTGTTTTATCCACGAAACCGTGGAGCATCATTCGTAAACTAAAAGAGGTGGGGAGAACAAACATGGATACGATAAAAATCAATCAGGATCAATTCCGGGAAATGATAAAAAATCCCAACGATAAACCTGTTGTTATGCTTAATCTTCTGAAGTTCAAAAAAGAGGGCGGCAGAAAATCTTACTCCCGTTATATTAAAGAAGCCAACCGCTTTGTGGAAGAGGTCGGAGGAAAGCTTCTGCTGCTCAGCAAACCGAAAGAACTTTTAAACGGTAGGGAAAAATGGGATCTCTTAATGCTGGTAAAATATCCGTCACGCAAAGCCTTCCTGCAGATGGTCAATAATTCAGAATATCTGAAAATTCACAGTTTCCGGGAGGAAGCTCTTGTCAGCGCTGTTCTTTATGCGACTGATGAAGTAGCATTTCGCGATTTGCTTAATGACGAACTACCGGAATGAAAAATCACAACTTGACGAAAAAACGTTTTAAAATCAATTTATTTTTTTAGCAGTATATACAACTCTCCTTTTTCCTTGAGAGTGCCAGCGGTGTATTCCGCATTTGTGCCAAAACCACAGAAAAGGTCTACCCTGCCCGGACCTATGATTGCCGAACCTTTATCCTGACTGAGCACAAAACGGGAGAAATCGACTCTCTCTTTTATATTGCCTTCTTTATCGAAAACCGGTTTGCGTAAGCGGATAAATGCCAGCGCTCCTTCCGGAAAAAAATCCGGATCGGTCGCTATCGATCTGTCCGGAGTTACCGGTTCACCCAGCGAGCCCACGGGGTCATTATCGAGGAAACGGAAAAATGTGTATCTTTCATTATGACCTAAAACATCATAAATTTCTCTATCGCTCTTTCCCCTTAAAAATTCATGGCGGTAAGAAGCTTCGTTGCTGTTTATCCTGCCGTTGTCCAGCATGAATTTGGTTACACTGCGAAAAGGACGGCCATTGGTTTGCGCAAAACCGACTGTCATCAAAGTGCCGTCTTCCAGTTTGATTTTACCGGAACCCTGTATATGCAGGGAAAACAGATCCACGGAATCCGACACCCAGACAAGTTCCAGATTTTTTCCCTGAAGGACTCCTTCGGCATCAATCTCATAACGGCTGTAATAGGGAACGAATTTTCCATCCTTCACGCGGCCGACCCTGTTTTCTTTTTTAATCAAATCAGGAGGCACCCGGTAAAGAGGGTATTTGAATTTTTCCGTGCGTTTGAGAGACCCTTCGAGCAGCGGTTCATAATAACCTGTAAAAAGCACACTGCCAGCGGAATCAGAACCGGTAACGCGATAGACGTTAAATTCCGAGGCAATTTTTTTTCTTAAATCGCCGCTGTCACGGGCTTCGCGCAGAATTCCGCGAAATTCATTCAGGGTTTCTTTCAACTGCCCGGCGGTGACCGTTTTGCCGACAATTTTATATACTTTATTACGCCCGCTGTTTTCATAATAATTAATGCTGTGATTGATTGCCGATTCAAGAGATGCCGGATCAAGGTCATCCTGGAAATTAATATCGGAAACGTTAACGGAAGCAAATGATTTGAGAGGCTTTACGGCACCCCTGTGAGATGAGCCAAAACACCCGCTCAAAAGAACCACAGTTATAAAAAGAATTATTTTAACCAGGCATTTCATAGTTCCACAATCATCGCTGTTTCATCGCAGTAATCCGGATATTTAGAACAGCGGAAGCAGTCAGACCAGATTTTTTCCGGCAGCAGACTTCTGTCGATTTCCTTGAATCCCAGTTTGTCAAAAAATTCTTTTTTATAAGTCAATGTGAATATTTTAAAGAGACCAAGAGTAATTGCCTCTGAAATGCAGGCTTCCACAAGTTCCCTGCCAAAACCTTTGCCCCGGTGGTTCTCATCCACGAAAAGCGATCTTATTTCCGCAAGATTTTCCCAGATTATATTCATCGCGCAAATACCTATAATCTGCGATTCGTCTTCATTATAGTAAACAAAAAAATCCCGTAAGGAACTATAAATATCCATCAGAGAACGCGGCAGCATTTCGCCTTTTCCCGATGACAAATTTATCATGCGGTGAATAGTTTTAACATCATCAATGCGTGCTTTCCTCAGCATTTTCTTTCTCCTGAACCACTGAATTTGTATGATCTGGAACTATTGAGCATTTCACGGGCATGATCTCTTGTTTTTTCCGTGACATTTACACCGCCCAGCATACGGCTTATTTCTTCAATTTTCTGTTCACTGCCAAGTTCTTCCAGGGACGTGACCGTTCTGCCTTTCACCACTTTTTTGGAAACATACATGTGTTTATCTCCAAAGCAGGCGATTTGAGGCAGATGGGTGATACAAACAACCTGATGGTTGGCAGACACCTCTTTTAGCTTCCGGCCCACAATTTCCGCCACCGCCCCGCCTATGCCATTGTCCACTTCGTCAAAAATAATTGATGACACGGAACCGGTTCGCGACAAAACATTTTTCAATGCCAGTATTATTCTTGACAACTCGCCGCCTGAGGCAACTTTGTTTAAAGGTTTTGCTTCCTCGCCTTTGTTAGCCATCAGGTAAAACTCGATTATGTCAGTTCCTTTGGGTCCAAAAGATTCAGATGTATCGTTAATATCTTTTTCAAAATTAGCCCTAAAAGATGCATGCGGCATATTGAGCGCCTGTATTTCCTTATCCACTGCATCCTGTAATTTCTTCGCTGCCTGCTTTCTGACCTGGGAAAGTTTGACCGCATTTTGCCGCAGATTGTCTTTAAGCTTTTCTTCATCCCTGGTCAGTTTTTCCAGTTCGTCCTCAACAGAAAACACGGTTTTCAGATATTTCTCTATTTCCTGCTTCCTGAGAAGGACACTTTCAAGAGAGCCGCCATGCTTTCGTTTAAGGCGGCTTAACTGTTCCATCCGTTCCTCTATGACCACGAGCCGTTCCGAATCAAAAAAAAGCTTTTTACCGTAATCGCGCAATTGCAAAGCCGCTTCCTGAAGAGTGATAAAACTGCTTTCGATATCCGCATCGGCGATTTTAAAATTAGAGTCTATTTTTTTTATTTCTTTTATCTGATTCTGAACATCTTTCAACTTAACGATAGCGGAATCTTTTTCGCCATAGAGCAGATCATAAGCAATTCCTGCCCAACCGGACAGCTTTTGAGAATTAACTAAAACTTTTTTTTCATCTGCCAGTGCCATGTCTTCCGACGGTTGCGGATCGATATCCTGAATTTCTTTTAATTGAAATTTAAACAAATCCGCTTTTTCTTCACGGCTTTGAATCAGATTTTTTAATTTTTCTATTTGAGTTCTGATCTGCTGATATTGATTATAAATTTCCACATACTCAGATCTTACGGGAAGGCAACCACCAAACTCATCCAGAATATCAATATGATTTTCGGCATTGAGAATTACCTGGTGCTCATGCTGACCGCAAATATTAATCAAAAGTTCACTGACGGCTGCTAAATTGGCCAGAGTCGCCATTTGCCCGTTGATAAACGCCTTGTTTTTACCTGCGTGTGAAATCACCCGGCGGATAAGCAATTCATCTTCCGCTGAAAAACCCATAGCGGCAATTTTATCCTGTAACGGTTTATTACCGGTAACATCAAAGATCGCTTCCACTATTGCCGTATCCGCCTGAGTTCTTATCATATCAGATGTCGCCCTGTCGCCCAGAAGCAGACTGACGGCACCGATGATTATTGATTTTCCCGCTCCTGTTTCACCGGAAATAACATTCAGGCCTTCACCAAAACAGACATGGAGTTCATCAATAATGGCAAAATTTTTAATGCTCAATTCATTAAGCATTTTTCTTTTTTTTAGCTCCCGGAGGCAAATCGCCCCAACCCAGCTTGGAACGCAGGATTTCACCATGGCTGCGGTATGGAGAAAGAATCAGCATTGTTGCGTGTTTCGATTTTTTTACTGTCACGACATCGCCGGATGTTATTCTGTAAACTTCCTGTCCATCCAGAGTAAGTATGGCACCGTTATCCTTTGACCAGAGAGTTATCTTTAGATTCGAATCTTCGGAAAAAATTATCGGACGGTTAGTCAGGGTATGGGGACAAATGGGATTAACAATAATTAAATCTTTCCCGGGAAAAACTATGGGACCTCCCGCAGAAAGCGAATATGCCGTGGAACCTGTAGGAGTGGAAACAATAAGGCCGTCTCCCTTATAAGTTGTCAGATAAGTGCCGTTTATATCCATTTCCAGTTCATTCATGCGGGACAGACTACCCCGATTGATGACGACATCGTTTAAAACATCGCCGACATTGGTAACTGCTTTCCCATGTTTAATGCTCACATCAAGCATCATTCTTTTTTCCGCAACGAATTTTCCGGAGATAATTAATTCCAGTGTCGAGTGCATTTCGTTTAAATTGACTTCAGTTAGATAACCAAAGCTGCCCATATTGATTCCAAGAATAGGTACTTTGTACCCTGCCACGTAACGCGCAGTACGTAGCATTGTGCCATCACCGCCCAGAACAACAATCAACTGAGATTTTCGCGCCAGGTCATTCCATTTAAGTCCGCCGCCGAAAGCAATTTTTTGAGAAATTTCCATTCCCAGAAATATTTCCACGCCTCTTTCTTCCAGCCACTTTTTCAATGATTTGACGTGGTCGGCGATCTTTTCTTTTTCAATGTTGGCAACAATACCTATTCTTTTTATTTTCATTGACTTAAACCCCAAAATATGGAGTTCACTAACACAAAAAAAACCCTCTGTCTATGGATAAATGGCCTGCGGATATATTTTAAAAATTATTGAATTTTAAGAACAATATCGAACATAAATTCTTGACACATTCAGAGTGGTATAATATACGGTGCAACCTCGTGAGGTATTAATTATGGGTTTACTTAAAGGCAGTTTTACTTTCGCGCGTTTTCATGTGGAAGGCCAGCTTCCACAGGCCTTTTTAAATTTCATCAACAGCCGGATTAAATCGAATTCCTTTACGGACAAGTTTAAATCAACGGAAGAAAAACGTCTGGGATGGGTTTCCCTTACCGATGTATTGGATACCGATTTTAAAAATGCCAACTACGCGCTGGGTGATTACCTTATCTTTTCTCTGCGCATTGATCGCAAGCTTATCTCTCCCAAACTAATGAGGATCAAACTTTTGGAAGAGGAAAGACGTTTTCTTGCCCAAAGCGGCAATGACAGAATAAACAAATCCATGTCCGCTGCAATTAAAGACAAGGTTAAACTGGAACTTCTTGCAAAGCAGGATGCCATACCTTCTTTTTACGATGTTTGCTGGGCTGTGAGCAAAAATACAATTTATTTTTCTTCGCTGACGGACAAAGTGGCTGACGATTTTGTTGATTTATTCAAGAAAACCTTTTCGCTTAATTTAAGGCGATTTCTCCCGCAGGAAAATAATCTGATACCGGCAAAATCCGAATCTCCGGATGACGCCTCTTTAATCGGCCGTGAATTTTTAACATGGCTCTGGTTTAAGTCAGAGGAACGCAACGGCAGAATAGTGCTGCCAGACAAAGAAGAAGTAGAACTTCATTTTTTAAAAAGAATAGTTCTGGAAGCAGGAGAGGGTGAATATTCCCAGGGCGTTGTCTGTCACGGAATTCACGCCGAACTCAAAGAAGGCAAGGAAGCAATCCGTCAGGGCAAAAAAGTTAAAGAAGCGGGGATTAAACTGATTCATGATAAAAACGAGTGGGAATTCACGCTTAAGGCCGATTCTTTCCACTTTCAATCTTTGAAAATGCCCGCGCCGGACTGGCAGGAAACGGAGGAAGACCCTTCGGGAAATCTTCTGGAACGGATCTATCTTATTGAAAATGTGATAAAAACTATTGACAGTCTTTACGAATCTTTTTTACAGATACGTTATTCTCCACTATGGAAAGAAAAAGAAACCAGGCTACTGGCTAAATGGCTGGAACATGCTCTGAGTCATTAAGCGGGATTGATTAATTCGACAGGCATTTTTCTGGAATAATACAGATATATTCTGTGAATTTCTCGCACTTAAAGTCAGCAATCTGCATCGTCACATTTTGATCATCCCCTTCTCTCCCGGAGAGAATTAAGGAGAGAAAGGGACTTTCAACGTCACCCTTTGGCAGAGAGTTTAGGGTTAAAAAGTATTTAATATATTGCTGTCCTTGTCATCCAGAGGTATCACCCTGCGG
>Ga0153915_10000641_pt1 | contig 32237 bp, 31 predicted proteins | sample Opewatmetagenome_2_FD_107003 | JGI IMG/M metagenome (GOLD analysis project Ga0153915, IMG submission 107003) | Freshwater wetland microbial communities from Ohio, USA - Open water 3 Core 3 Depth 3 metaG | ecosystem: Environmental > Aquatic > Freshwater > Wetlands | place: USA: Ohio, Lake Erie... | reverse complement strand
CTGCGGGCTGCTTAAGAAGGAAGGCTATACGGTAAGTTTTAAGGAATTCGCCAAGATCGGCCTTCCTTTTACGCTCGTAGCTGTTTTTACATCTTACCTGTTTATTTGGTTTATCTGGAGTAAGTAATGGCTAAAGACCCTGTTTGCGGGATGAACGTTGATCCCAAAACTTCCCTAAAAGCTGTCTGGCAGAATGAAGAATATTTTTTCTGCAGCGCCCGGTGCAAGGATAAATTCATCGATGAGCATAATATCCCGGAAACCGCTGTTTGTTATCCGCGGGTAACTAAAAGCCTGTGGTTAAACAAATTGTTTTTGGTCACTGTTTTGGCTCTTTTCCTGGTCGGCTTATCATTTTTTTTAACTCTCCTGGAGCCCTTCCGTAAAGTATTCTTTGGATACATTAGGTCGATATGGTGGGCAGTAGCCCTGGGCCTGTTTTTAGGCGGGTTGATCGATTATTATGTACCCCGTGAGTATATTTCCAAGATCCTCTCCAAGAAGTCGCCTAAAACCATATTTACCGCGGTTTTTCTGGGATTTTTAATGAGTGCCTGTAGCCACGGGATCCTGGCGTTATCCATCCAATTGCATAAAAAAGGCGCTTCTAACCCGGCTGTGGTAAGTTTCCTGTTAGCCAGCCCCTGGGCGAATTTCGCGGTGACGATGATGCTTTTAAGCCTATTTGGATTAAAAGGCCTATTGATCATTCTTGCCGCCATCCTTATCGCTATAAATACCGGTTTTATTTTTATATTCCTTGAGCGTAAAGGGCTGATCGAGAAAAACAAGAATATTGTCGATCTTCCGGAAGGCTATTCTATCCGTGATAATCTTCACAAGCGTATGGCTGGATATAAGTTTACCAGGAACAATCTAAACGCGGCTTTCCGGGGCGTGACCGCCGGCATTTTTAGCCTCTCGGAAATGGTCCTCTGGTGGATCATCTTGGGGGTGTTTATCGCCAGCCTTTCGGCGGCTTTTATCCCGGTTCATTTTTTCCATAAATTTATGGGCCCGACATTTTCGGGTTTAGCCGTAACCTTGGCGTTAGCGACGATTATTGAGGTTTGTTCTGAGGGCTCAAGCCCTCTGGCGTTTGAGATATACCGCCAGACGCAAGCTTTGGGCAATAGTTTTGTTTTCTTAATGGCCGGGGTAGTTACCGATTACACCGAGATAGGGCTGCTTTTTTCAAACGTAGGCAGGCGCGTGGCGCTTTGGATGCCGCTGGTCAGCGTCCCGCAGGTCTTATTGCTGGGATATCTATTCAACAGGTTGATAAAATAAATAAAAATTTTTCTTGACAAATGATACTAATATGGTATCATTTCACTAAAGTATAGAAGGAGGTGATCAGGATGGATATTACGGTCAAGTTTATGCTCCGGCCGGTTGCTCACTGCAAAGAGGGCTGCAGTAGATTGTCCTGGGCACGACGTTAAACTACCCTTAATTTTAACCATTAACCTTATAAAAATATGAAATTAATTACCCGGGATACGGACTACGCGTTAAGGGCGATTTGCTATATCGCAAAGAATAGCAAAAGAGTGATCAGCGTGAATGAATTGGTCTTAAACCTTAAAATGCCCAGGCCATTTTTAAGAAAGATACTCCAGAGGCTTAATAAGGAAGGAATTTTACGCTCCTCAAAAGGCGCAAATGGCGGTTTTATCATAAATACTCCTCCAGGCAGGATTTTCCTGACAGATCTGATCAGCATATTCCAGGGGCCGCTAAAACTCAACGAGTGTTTTTTCAGGAAAAAGATCTGCCCGAATGAGAATAAATGTAATTTAAAAAAGATCATCACCGGGATAGAGAGTGATGTTTTAAAGAGGCTTAAAAAAGTAAGTATCCGGTCACTTTTACATTGATTTTAATGCCGAAAAAGGAAGGAGCGGGAAAATGTTCTGTTATCAATGTGAACAAACAGCATTTGGCTCAGGTTGCACAAAAGTCGGCGTCTGCGGTAAAAATGAGGATATCCAGAGCCTGCAGGATACACTGCTTTACGGCTTAAAAGGCATCGCTGCCTACGCTTACCATGCCAGGCAACTCGGGGCACGGGAGGAAGAGGTGGACGCTTTTATGCACGAAGCGCTTTTTAAGACAATCACTAACGTCAGTTTTGATTTAAATCAGTACCTGGAACTGGTTTTAAGGTGCGGCAAGGTCAATTTAGAAACTATGCGTTTATTAGATGACGCGCATACTTCAAAGTTCGGCAATCCCGTGCCTACCCAGGTTGATACAGGGACAATTGCCGGCCCGGGTATTCTGGTTACTGGCCATGATCTTTTAGACCTTTATGAATTGCTTAAACAAACCCAGGGCACGGGCGTGAATGTTTATACCCACGGCGAAATGCTTCCGGCGCATGGCTACCCGGAGCTGAAGAAATTCAAGCACCTGGCAGGAAATTTCGGCGGCGCATGGCAAGAGCAGAAAAAAGAGTTCAATGATTTTAGCGGCGCGATCTTAGCTACGACGAACTGCGTGTTGATCCCGCCGGAGAATACTTACTTGGGCAGGTTGTTTACTATCGGCATTACCGGGGTGCCGGGTGCTGTGCATTTAAAAGAGAGAGACTTTAGTTCTTTGATCGCCAAGGCAAAATCACTGCCACCATTAAAACAAGCGCCGGGTAAAACGATCTGGACAGGGTTTCACCACACGGCGATCCTGGGCCTGGCGGAAAAAATAGTCAGTTTAGTCAAAGCCGGCAAAATCAGGCATTTTTTCTTGATCGGCGGTTGCGACGGCGCAAAACCCGGGAGGAATTATTACACGGAGTTCGCCGAAAAAGTGCCCAAGGATTGTATCATCCTGACATTGGCCTGCGGTAAATACCGTTTCAACAAGATGGATTTCGGCCAGATCGAGGGGGTGCCGCGGTTATTGGATATCGGCCAGTGCAATAACGCCTATTCCGCTGTCCAGGTAGCGCTGGCTTTAGCCAAAGCGTTTAACTGTACGGTGAATGAGCTTCCCCTGACTTTAGTTTTGTCCTGGTTTGAGCAAAAAGCAGTTGCCATATTGCTTACTTTGTTGTATCTTAATATAAAAGGCATTTATATCGGGCCGACGCCTCCAGCGTTTATTTCGCCGAACGTATTTAAAGTGCTGCAGGAAAAATTTGACCTCAAACTGATCAGTACTCCTGATGCGGATCTGCAAAAGATATTGAAAATTTGACAAAGGAGGTAAAAATGTGCAGTAGATGCGGTTGTGGGGTGAAGAAAACAAAAAAGAAAGCCAAGAAAAGCAAAAAGAAATAGTTTTTCAGAAGAAGTGCCGCCTTAAGAAATTAAGGTGGCACTTTCTCTAAGGAGGCAATATGTCAGATCTCAAGGATTTAATACAAACCGCGGATTGGAAGGCGGAAAAGCATGTACCAGTGATTGAAGCGCAAGATCAGATAAAAAACGGCGATCCGCTCACAATACAGGTAAGCGTGGGAAAACAGATAGCGCACCCCAATACTACCGAGCATCATATCCGGTCAATAGACCTTTATTTTCTTCCCGCGGGTGAGAAATTCCCTTATCAATTGGCGCGTTTTGAGTTTTGCGCTCATGGCGAATCCATCCAGGGGCCCAATACCAGCACTGTATTCTGTGAGCCAAAAGGCACAGCTATGCTTAAAACATCAAAAAGCGGCACGGTGATCGCCGTATCGTATTGCAATATTCACGGTATCTGGCAAAGCGCAAAACAGGTACAGGTTGTTTAAGATGATCACTAGGATTAAAGGTCAGAAAGGCGTGTGTAATATTAACAATAAGGAGGTTTTAAAATGTGCATGATGAGCTTGGCGTCTTTGTTTGTGGTCATTCCGGTTTCTTTGCTGTTAGCATTGAGTTTTTTCGTGTTGGTTGCAGTGCGTAAGGTTGAAGGCAACGCTTTAAAAACATTCGGGCAGGTTGTAGCCAGTTTGTTATGGCTGGCGGCGCTTATTTTATTTTTGGGTTCTTTCCAGATGCCTGGCAGGATGAGGGGCCCGATGCATCAAAAGGCAAGAATGGGCGGCAATATGCCGATGACCATGCAGCGCGAACAGGTGAACCTTGCTTCAGAAAACGCGCCTTTAGCCAAACCCGGTGTAAAAGCAGGCAAGCCTTGCGGCGGCAATAAAGGGATCGTTTTTAAAGCGGATTAAGCTTCTTAAAACAATTTTGATCAAGGAGAATTACGATGGACAAATATAAATGCCTGGTTTGCGGTTATATCTATGACCCTAAGGCCGGAGATCCGGATAATGGTATCAGCCCGGGTACAAGTTTTCAAGATCTTCCGGATAACTGGGTTTGCCCTGAGTGCGGAGTAGGCAAAGACCAGTTTGAGAAGGTCTCCTAAAAAGGACAAATGCCCAGGACGGTAACCTTTAAACAAGCTTTACTCACTTTGATCGGCAGGCCTGTTAAAGTAGGCATGCGCGCGCCTGATTTTACAGTTGTTTCCCAGGACCTTAAAGAGGTGTCCCTGAGGGATTTTTCGGGCAAGATCAAGGTGATAAACTTTTTCCCTTCCCTGGATACACCTGTTTGCGATTTGCAGGTAAAAGAGTTCAATAAAAAAGCCGCCGGGCTTTCAGAGGATATCGTTATCCTGGGCATAAGTAAAGATCTGCCTTTTGCCCAGGCGCGGTTCTGTTCGTTAAACCAGATAAAGAATGAGATCGTGCTTTCGGATTACCGTTATAATTCTTTCGGGTTAAAGTACGGTTTCCTGATCAAAGAGCTGAATCTTTTGGCCAGGGGAGCGTTGATTATTGGCCGCGATGACAAAATAAAGTATTTACAGTTGGTCAGGGAAGTGACCGCTTCCGTTGATTATCCGGAGGTGTTTAAAACCCTCCAGGATATTCTCCAGGAAAAAACTATCCCGCGCAAAAAATTCTGGTTCATATCTATAGGATGAATACAAAGATCATAACCAGCGTAGAAGAGATAATCCAGCGTAATTATAACGTAAAGAGTTTTCGCCTCAAAATGCCTGGGGCGCCAGTTTTTACGGCGGGGCAATTTCTAGCGGTTACTTTAAATAACGACTCGCGGTTAAAACATTATTTATCCATATCCAGCTCGCCGACAGAAAACAAATATCTGGAATTTACCAAGAAGATAACCCAGAGTGATTTTTCCCAAATTTTAGATAAGCTTAAAGCCGGAAGCCAGTTGCTTATTGAATATCCTTTTGGCAAGTTTACGCTTGGCGAAGAAAAGAAAATAGCTTTTCTTTCCGGAGGAATCGGGATCACTCCGATCAGGAGCATCTGCAGGTTCGTGGTGGATAGTAACCTGGATATTGATATTTGCCTGGTCTACGCGAATCGTTCAGCGCGCGATATCATTTTTAAAGATGATTTTGAGAAGATGCAGGCGATTTACCCAAAACTTAAAGTTGCGCATGTGCTTTGCGAGCCGGAACCGGGATTTAAATGCAATGTTGGCTATATCGACGCTGCAGTCATAAAAAAAGAAGTGCCGGATTACGCCGAGAGGAAATTTTATCTCTGCGGGCCGCCGCAAATGGTAGAGGCGATGCGTAAGTTATTAAGCCAGGAGCTTTCTTTAAAAGACACGCAAATAGTTACGGAGAATTTTCAGGGGTACTAGAAAGGCAGTAGGTAGTAGATGGAATATAGAATGTAGGTAAAGGCAAAAGCAAAAGGCAGTAGGTAGAATGTAGGGAAAAGCAAAGTCAAAAGCTGATAGCTAAAAGGAGACAAGATGGCAGTGGTAAAAGTATTACCGGATATATATTCCGTAGGGGTTGAAGATTGGGGAGTGCGTAATTTTCACGGCCACACTTATACGACCAGCCGCGGCTCAAGCTATAATGCTTATCTGATCATTGACGAGAAAATAACCTTAGTTGATACGGTTTATGGTCCGTTCGCGGATGAGTTGATTGATAACATTAAGCAGGTGATTGACCCGGCAAAGATCGATTATATTATCGCTAATCACGTTGAGACGGATCACTCCGGAGCGCTGCCTGTTTTAATGCGGCAATGCCCGAAAGCCAAGATCCTGGGCACCGCTAAATGCAAGGAAGGGCTTTACAGGCATTACTACGCGGATTGGGATTTCCAGACGGTAAAAACAAATGATACGCTTAAGCTGGGCAAAAGGACGCTTAATTTTATAGAAGCGCCGATGATCCATTGGCCGGACAGCATGTTCACCTATTGCCCGGAGGATGCTTTGCTTATGCCTAACGACGCTTTTGGCCAGCATTTTGCCTCAAACCTTAAATTCGACGATGAAGTTGACCAGTGCGCCCTGATGGAAGAGGCGGAAAAATATTATGCCAATATCCTCTGGCCCTTAGGGGCGGTGATCTTGAAGAAAATAGAGGAATTGCAGAAGTTGAATATTCCTATCAAGATGATCGCGCCCAGCCACGGGATCATCTGGCGCAAGGATCCGGGCAAGATCGTCAATGCTTATCTGGGATGGGCCCGGGGGCTTACGCAGAAAAAAGCCATAATTGTTTACGAAACTATGTGGGGCGCGACCGAAAAGATGGCCCGTAAGATTTCCGAAGGCCTGGTTTCTTGTGGTGTAGATGTAAAGGTTTACGATGTGGCTAATACTGACCGGACGGAAATTATCACCCAGATGCTTACGTCGGAAGGTTTTTTGTTCGGTTCATCAACGCATGATAATGATATGCTTCCGAATATCGCCGCGTTCCTGGAAATGGTCAAAGGGTTTAAGCCTAAAGACAGGTTGATCTCTTTCTTTGGTTCTTACGGATGGGCCGGCGGGGCGGTAAAAGAAATGGAAGGCCTTTTAAAGGATTGTACCGCTAGCCAGATCATCCCGGGCGTATCTTTTAAGTATCTTCCGGACACAAAACAGATGCAGGAATGTTTTGATTTTGGCAAACAATTCGCTTTGAGCTTGAAATGAAAAGATTATCCGCAGAAATAGTTGATTTTTTCCATACCCAGGGCTGCGTGCTTGTTTCTACCATCGATAAACAAGGTTTCCCGCACAACTCCTGCAAGGGAGTAGTCAAGATCGAACCTTCAGGTCTAGTCTACCTTTTGGATGTTTATAACGGGAAAACTTATGAGAATATTATCCGCGCGCCCTTTGTCAGCCTCAGCGCTTTTGATGAGCATAGATTCATAGGTTATTGCTTAAAAGGAAAAGCTAAGATCGCGCCGCAGGAGAATTTAAGCAAGGAGATTATTGAATCCTGGGACAACAAGATCACTTCCCGGCTTACGCAAAGGCTGCTTAAGAACTTGCGCGATGAAAAAGGCCACTCCAGCCATCCGGAGGCGAAATTGCCGCGTCCTAAATACCTGATCATTGTGGAAGTATCCGAGATCGTTGACCTTGCTCCGTATCACTTAAGAAAGGAAGGTTAAATATGGCTAAAAACGTGAAAGTTTACAGCACGCCTACCTGCCCCTGGTGTATCCGCGCTAAACAATTTTTACAGGAGAACAACATAGTTTTTGAAAATATCGACCTTTCCGGAAATGATAACGCCGCCGAAGAATTGATGCGTAAAACCGGCCAGATCGGCGTGCCGGTTTTGGATATCGATGGCCAGATCATCGTCGGGTTTGATAAAGAGAAAATAAAGCTCGCTTTAGGGATCTAATATGCATGATTTGATCATTATTGGCGCTGGCCCCGCGGGGATCACCGCTAGTGTTTACGCCGCGCGCCAGAACCTGGATTTTCTTCTGGTCAGCCAGGATATCGGAGGCCAAGCCGCCTGGAGCGGAGAGATCGGTAACTATACCGGCTATCAGCTGATCAGCGGGCCGGAACTGGTCGAGAAATTCCAGGAACATATGCGCCAGTATAATATAGCGCTGAAAAATAATGAAAAAGCCCTGCGTATTTCAGTTCTGTCCGATATCTTTACCGTAGAAACAGACAAAGCGCGTTATCAGGCGCGTAGCGTGATCATCGCTACCGGAAAGAGGTCCAAGGAGTTAGGTCTGGCGCAAGAAGAGAAATTCAGGAATCGCGGCCTGACTTATTGCGCTACCTGTGACGGGCCGCTCTTCTCTAAAAAGGATGTCGCCGTTATCGGCGGGGGTAACTCCGCGCTGGACGCGGCGTTACAGCTTGAGCATATCGCTAACTTTGTCTATCTGGTGAATAACGCCGAAAACTTAAGCGGCGATGCTCTTATGCGGCAGAAAGCCGAGCGTTCCGCAAAAATCAAGATCTTTAATAACGCGGCCGTTATCGATATAAAGGGAGAAAAGGTTGTCCAGTCAATTACCATAAAACAGCCGGGGCAAGAAGAGGTTGTTTTTGTTTCAGGGATATTTGTGGAGATCGGCCTTGTGCCTAACTCTGGTTTGATGGATAACCTTAAAAAAAATGAAGTGGAAGAGATCAAAGTGGATCTGTACAATCAGACGAATATCCCCGGTATATTCGCAGCAGGCGATGTTACAGATGTGCCGGAAAAGCAGATAATCATTGCCGCCGGAGAAGGCGCGAAAGCGGCGATCAGCGTTTTTAAATACCTTGCCCGAAAACCGGTTTAGGCTCGTAAAAGTTACCTTATAAAATAATGGACCAACTGAGGTTGATAAGATATCCCCTTAAGTACCGCAAGCTTTTTCTTGTCCAGATCATTCTTACGCTGGTCAGCCTGCCATTTAGCCTGCTTAACCCTTTTCTTACCAAACTTATCGTGGACAAAGCTTACGCGCATAAAGACCTGGGGTTATTTTTCGCGCTTGTTTTGCTTTCCGGAGGTATCCTTGTTTTTAACAGCCTGCTGAACACTTTCAGTAATTATCTCCTGCAAAAAATTAAAAGCCTGGTCAATTTTGATATGACGATGGATATCTTCCGGCATATTCAGGGCCTGCCGGTGGGTTTCTTTAACCGCAGTTCAGCGGGCGAGCATATCTATAAAATTACCGGGGACGTCCGCTCGGTATCAGAGTTGATCTGTGAGATCCTGCCGCAAGCAGTAGAGCTTTCTTTGAGGTTGTTATTGATCACGGTGATAATCTTTTACCTGGATTTAAAGATCGGGCTGTTTTTGGTTTTACTGGGGCCGTTAGCGTATCTTCACTTAAGGTTTTTCAGCAAGTGGCTTAAAGCGAATTTTCAGCGTTCAGTGGAGAAATCCGAAAGTATCTTTGTCAGCCTGCATGAAGTATTCAGCCATATTAATTTGATCAAGGCGTTCGGCAAAGAAAAACAGGAAGCGCAAAAGCTGCAGGAAAACTTTGCTAAAGCTACCGATTTAGACCTTAAGAGCCAGAGGCTTCTAGCGATAAGCTCATTTTCCAATTTTCTGATGAATAACGTTTTTAGCGGCCTGATCGTTTTATATGGCGGATACCAGGTGATCAGAGCCGGGATGAGCCTGGGCAGCCTGACAGCGGTAGCTATTTATACTCTTCAACTTGTCGGGATAACCGGCTCAATAAGCAACCTTTATCAGAACATCAGAGTAAACGGCGTCTCTCAGAAACGGCTGCTTGGCATATTCAATATTCAGCCGGAAGTTTACGACGAGCCGGATGCTTCAGCAATAGTAAAAGCTTCATTACAGGGCGGGGTTGAATTTAAAGATGTGGTGTTTAGTTATGGCGGCAAAGCGGCTGTTTTCAATAAAATAAGTTTTAACATACCCGCTAAAGCTAAAATAGCTTTAGTCGGGCATTCTGGATGCGGCAAAACCACCCTTTTATCATTGATGATGAGGTTTTATGATCCCGCTTCAGGCCAGATCCTCATTGATGGCAAAGATATCAGGAAGATAAAACTGGATTCTTTCAGGCCGCTGATCGGGACTGTTTTTGAGGAATCTTCGCTCTGGAACGATACGGTGATTAATAACTTGCGCTATGGCAAGATCGACGCCTCGGCTGAAGAAATCATCCAGGCGGCCAGGCTCAGCCAGGCAGATGATTTTATCAGAAGCCTGGCGCAGGGTTACGATACTGTTCTTGGGGAGAATGCCTGTAATATTTCCGAGGGGCAGAAACAGCGCATCGCCATCGGCCGGGCGTTGATCAAACAACCGCTGGTTTTATTGCTTGATGAGGCGATGTCTTCCTTGGATTCGGAAACAGAGGATAAGTTGATCGATAACTTGAAAAGAGAGCTTACGGGTTCCACGATAATCGTCGTTTCTCACCGTTTGTCCACTGTTAAAAAGATGGACGCGGTTTGTTTCTTATCCAGCGCTTCAAAGATGATTTACGCTCGCCACGAAGAACTGCTGAATAATTATCCGGCTTACCGGGCGTTATTCGCCAGCCAAACCCAAGATATTTAAATGAGCAAGCCAGCTGAAAACATAACTAGCGCAAGCCTTCCCGCGCCGCATCAGGAAGCCAGGGAAGATCTCATCAGAAAAGAAGCCTGCCTGCTTTTATTAAAAGAGGGCAAATCGATCCAGGTAACCGCGCAAGGCATGAGCATGTATCCTTTTATCAAAAGTAAGGATAGCCTGAAGATCGCTTCGCTTGCCGGAAGAGCGCCGCGCATTGGCGATATCGTCGCGGTTAACCGGAAGGCTGGTTCGGCAGGATGGTTTGTTGTGCACAGATTGGTCAAGGTATCTGATCTGTCCAGGGATAAACAGGGATATTTTACAAAAGGGGACTTTTACAATGGCCTTGATCATCCGGTGGCGATCGGGGATATCGCCGGGGTAATCACCATGATCACCAGGCGTGGCGTCTCTATGCATCTGGACACATCTTTATGGCGCTTGGCCAATGCTTTTTTTGCGCGGTTATCCTGCGTATTCCCCGGCGGGCTGGTTTTTATTTCAAGATGCATGAGCTTGTTCATCGAGCGTAAAACATTTTTGTTTAAACTCCGTAACAGGCTCAAAAAAGGTAATCCCGTGATTTTTAACGCGCAGGAGTTATTTTTATTATGCAGCCGTTCAAGATTAGATGAAACGCTGATTAAAAAATCCGCCCGGCTTACAGAGGAAGGCGTAGATTGGGAGTATTTTTGTTCATTAGCCACAAAAAGCAAGTTAGTTGTTCTTATTTCCGGGGCTTTGGATAAGCTTAAACCTTTGATGGATATCCCGGAGTTTGTTTTTAAGAGGCTGCTTGAGGCGCAAGTTTACATTTTGCCCAGGGTGATCAGCCAAAAGAAAGAATTGTCAAGCATCTTAGAAGCTTTCAGCGAGAATTCGCTACCCGTGGTCTGTTTAAAAGGCCCGGTGCTATCCCGGCGTATCTATGGCGATGATTCAGCGCGGGGGATAAGCGCGGATATTGACCTGTTGATCAAAGAAGAGGACAAATTGAAGGCGCAAGCTGTTTTGGAAACACTTGGTTATATCTGTCTTCCGGATATTGAAATTAAAGAATGGAGCTGGCAGTTTATTTTTTCTAAGCCCGGCGCGACTACCATAGACCTGCACTGGGATATTACTATGACGATGCGCAGCCGAACGCGTATTGAGGGCCTCTGGGGAAATATCGCGCCCGCCGGTTCAGACGGTTTACGCCATTATGAATTTAACGACGAAACGCTTTTACTTTATCTTTGCGCGCATTTAGCCAGCAGCGACGCCTGCAGGAATTTGAAATATATCTGCGACCTTAATGAATTTATTGATAAACGCGGAGCTTTTCTGGATTGGGATAAGCTCGTAAACAACGCTTTAGCCTGGAAGCTGCCCGCGTCATTATACACGGGCTTGATCTTATCCCAAAAGCTGTTCTCTACGCAACTACCCAGTACGCTCCTTTTAAGGGTCAAACCTTCATTGCCCAAGAGGTTTTTTATCGGGTTTGTCGCGAATAGAAAATTTGTGCTCAATGACCCGCTATCCAAGAAAATAATGAACAGATTCTTAAGTTATATTTTCTTTGAGCTTATTGAGGCGCGTTCATTAAATGAATATATCCAGGTGTTTAAAAGGGTGTTTTTCCCTCCTGATGATTTTATGAAGGGCAGAAGCCGTATCTTAAGGCTCTTAAAAGGGTTAGGTAAGTTTCTGGCATGGCCGTTTCTTCATCAAAGATCTCTGAATAAAACCAAATAAATTATTGCATTTTTTTGGGATTATTATTATAATAAGCTAAACTTATGCGTAAATTATTTTTACTTTTTAGCTTGGTTTTAGTTTTCCTGACAGGCATTTTTTTAAAGGCATCTTTTGCTGAAGGCAATGAGTGGCAAAGGATTAGGCCAAGCACGCTTGCCAGCACAGTTGCCGGGGAAGATGCGGTTACCCAGACTAACGCGGCTATCCCGATGGCCTATTACCTGTCCCCGGGTGATATTATTGAGGTATTCGTCTGGCAAAATCCGGACTTAAGCAAGGAAGTTATCGTCGGACCGGATGGAATGATATCTTATCCTCTTGTCGGAAGGGTGAAAGCAATCGGCCTGACTTTGGACAAGCTTGAGGATAAGTTCACAACAGAGTTCGCCAAATATATTAAATTCCCCCAAGTATCCATAATGATCAAGAAATTCTCCGGGAACAAAATCATTGTCCTCGGGGAGGTCCTCTATCCGGGTATTTATTCCTATCAGGGAGCGATCAACCTTATTGAAGCGGTGGCTTTGGCAGGAGATTTTACGCAGAACGCGCATATTGACAGCGTATTGATCGTGCGTGGAGGTTTTTCCGGGAAGCCCTCGGTTGAGCGGATCAATATGGCCAGAGTGATCACCCGCGGTATCATGGATGGCAAGGATATTAATCTTAAACCCAACGATGTAGTGTACGTACCAAGGACTTTTGTGGCTAATTTAAATAAATTCATGTCCACGGATATCGGGCCGATCATTACCAACGCCCAAAATACTTTAGATGTGAGGACACGTTTCAGGACATCCACGGGGCACAGGTATTAGGATTTGAATACATATGGACCAGGCATACGAAATTAATCTGCGTGATTTCTGGAGCATTTTCTTAAAAAGAAAAGCGGAGATCGCTTTCTCTCTTGTCGCGGTGTTTCTGTCGGTCTTCATTTATACCAACATGCAGACCTCTGTTTACCAGGCGCAGGTGCTCTTGAGGATAGATTCCAGTGCCCAGCCTTCGCAGATCATTTTCCCGGGGCGCGATATGTACGGTTTCAGCGGCCGGGACTTAGAATATGAACGCTCCGCCTACTCCAAACAGTTGGTTTCCAGCCCGATAATCGAGAAAGCCGCCACGCAATTAGGCCTGATCAAACCCGGTTTGAGCACTAAGGAAAAAGACGAAATAATCAGTAATATCCAAGGCAGGGTTTCAGCGGCAGAAGTCCAGCAGACTTATATGATCCGGCTTTACGCTAATTTCCAGGATGCCCAGAAAGCCGCGGATATCGCTAATACTATCGCGGATGTTTTTATTAAGGTTAACGCTGACCGTAAAAGCGAGCAGGCGCGTAAAGTGCGCGTCTTTATTGAGAACGCGCTCAAAGATGTTTCCTCAAAGCTTAAGGTCCAGGAAGAGAGGGCGCGTTACCTGACCACCCAGGGCGTTGTCGGGGTGGGCGCGGATATTATGTTGCGCATCCAGGATTCCGAAAAGAAGCTTTCCGTGCTTTCGGAGAAATATACGGATAATTATCCCAATGTTGCGGCGCTAAAAGTGGAGATCGCCGGCTTAAGGCAGAAACTAAAAAGTTTGCCTAAAGTGGAGTTTGAGTATGGGATCATCAAAAGGGATCTGGCGGTCAATGAAGGGCTTTATTCTTCTTTAAAACAACAGCTGCAGGAAGCCCAGATCAGGGAAGCGGAAAAGATCAATGATCTTATCCTGGTTAATCCGGCGCTGGTACCGAAGAGCCCTTTTTATCCGGATAAATCCAAGAACTACGGTATCGGCATAGTGCTGGGTATTATTTTCGGCGTGGCTTTGGCTTTGATCATGGAGCATCTGGATACTTCTATCGGCCGCGTGGATGATATAGAGAATTTTATCAAAGTAAATGTCCTGGGGATCATTCCTTACTGTAACTTTCAGCATAAAGATGAATCGCGTGGCCACGGTTTTCGCCGCAGGAACATTTTCCGGAAGAAGAACCGCGATACGGATGAACAGCCCAGGAACATCCTTGAGCTGGAAAAATCCGAAAATACCTCTTTGTTCCTTGAATCCTTGCGGCTTCTGGGAGTTAACCTGCAGGTGCTTTTCGGTCAAGACGGCGGCAAGATCAAGAATAAAGTGATCATGGTCACCAGCTGTAAGCCCGAAGAAGGCAAATCCACGATCACTTCGGCTTTGAGCGTTACCCTGGCGCAGATGGGCCACCGCGTCCTGATTTTGGATGCTGACGTTCGAAGGGCGCATATCCATACCAATTTCGGCCTGGTAGACAAAAAGAACGGGTTCTCCGATATACTTTCAGGGAAGATCTCTCCTCAGGAAGCAGTTAAAACAGCCACGGATGTTATGCTGGGGTCAGTGAATATTGAAAGGGTGTTTGACAAACCCTGGTTGAACAACCTGAATATCGTTACCGCCGGCTCAACTTTTTCCAACGCGATCAGCCTTTTTAATAACGCCAGGCTTGATGAAGTCCTGGAGTATTTCCGGACCAATTACGATGTTGTCCTTGTGGATACTTCACCGATATTGGCGGTGAGCGAACCCTCCATGCTTTTGCCTAAAATGGAAGGGGTGCTTTTAGTTTACCGCGTGGGTTTCGCCTCGCGCCTTGCTTTGCGCCGGGCGAAGATACAGATCGAAAATATCCGCGGCCAGGGTTCTTTAAGCGGGGTGATCTTGAACAATGTCACTCCGGAGATCAGTATGGACAGCTATTATTATCATAAGAGATATTACAACGTGGAAGAAAGCAAGAACGTCCGCGGGGTTGAGCCAAAGGCTTAAAAGGAATTATCGATGTATGAAAAATATTGGGGTTTGACCGAGAAACCGTTCGAGAATACGCCGAACCCGCGTTTTATTTATTACTCCAAAAAGCACGAAGAGGCCCTTACCCGGATGCTTTACGCGATCAAAGAGGAGAAGGGCGCGGCGATGCTTAGCGGTGAATATGGTTCGGGCAAGACCATCCTGAGCCGCATTATCATTGATGAGCTGATCAAGAATAAGAATTATGAAGTCGCGCTGATCATCCACCCGCAGCTTACGCCGGTTGAGTTCATGGAGGAGATCATCTATCAGCTGAAGAATGAACATGTCAAAGGCTCAAAACCCCAACTGTTACATATGATGCAGGACGTGATCTATGAAAATTACCGTAGAGGTAAACGCACGATCATTATCATTGATGAAGCGCAGATTATTAAAAACACGGATACCTTTGAAGAGTTGCGCCTTTTTTTGAATTTTCAGCTTAACGACAAATTCCTGATCACTTTGGTGCTTATCGGGCAGCCGGAATTATTAAAAAAAGTCGCGGCTATCCCGCAACTTGAACAGAGGCTGGGTGTTAAATACCATCTTTCCGCCTTGAACGAGCCGGAGACGGCAGGGTACGTAAAATACAGGATGGAGGTTGCCGGCGCCACAACGCCGATATTCACTCCGGAAGCAGTGCAATCCATCTATAGTTATTCCGGCGGCATACCGCGTAAGGTAAATAATATTTGTGACAACGCCCTTCTGGTTGGTTTCGGCCAGGAGCTTAAAGAGATAAACAAAGAGCTTGTGGACAAGATAGCTCTGGATCTAGGTTAGGGGGTTTTATGCCAAGAATGTTTGACCTTCTGCGCGGCAGCGGTGAGCCGGATAAAAATAACGATCCTGCCAAACAGGAGAAAAAAATACCTGAAGACCAGGTTGTGAAGGCGGATCTTCCACAAGAACAGCCGCCTAAAGATGCTCCGGTGAATTTTCCAAAAGCCATGCTGCATAATGAACATAAAAACGACCAGCCGGACGATTATTCTTTGGTTTCTCAGAAACTGATCGCCGCTGTGCGCCAGCATGGGGTGGATAACGCGGATTCAGCCAGCAAGATCTATAATGACGCCGTTGCCACGGTTAAGTCTTTGCTGGATAAATCCAAAACAACCGAGGACTTAAGCGAATTCGCTCCACGGATCAGTGAGGTACTTGATAATATTTTTAATCAGCTGCTTCTGGGTGATAACCTGCTGGATAATGTTTATAAAGCAAAGCAGGAGGATTATTACCTGCCGTATCATATCGTCAATGTCCTGATACTTTCTTTTGCCATCGGACTGAGCATGAAATTCAACAAGTCGCGCATGGATGACCTGGGTAAGGCGGTGATCTTTTCCGATACGGGCCTAGATGAACTCAGGGATATCGTGACTAAACCCAGAAAACTTACCGAAGAGGAAAAATGCTGGGTAGAGGCGCATATTGCCAAAAGCCTTAAATTCGCCGAAAGAGTGGCTCCTCTGGATGACGCGGTAAAAGAAGCTATCCAGATGCACCATGAACGTGATAACGGTAAAGGTTACCCGCGCGGTTTACAAAAAAACGCGATCAGCCCGTACGCTAAGATCATCGGCGTGGTGGATACTTATGAAGCCCTGACTCATAAGCGCAACTATATTGACGAGATGGGCGCGCATAAGGCGATCAAGCTACTTTTGGGTTCTTTACGGGAATATTTTGATATGGATGTGATGAAGGCTTTTATTAACAGGATGTCGGTCTATCCTGTGGGCAGCCTGGTCTTGCTTAATAATAAGGAAATCGCCAAGGTGGTCAGCGTGCATCCGGGTTCTCCTTTAAGGCCGATAGTAATGATCATCCAGGATGCTTCAGGCAAACCTCCCAAGGAAAACACGATCATTGATCTGTCTGTCCAGGATTTCCCGACTATCCAGGATTCTTTCCAATCAAGCTAAATTGTTTTATTTCTAAACCATAGACGTGAACAAAAGCCAAATTTTAGCTGCCCTGGGGATATTATCTTGCGCGATATTCATGGGCCTTTTTGTCTCCCGGTATGATTTTAACCCGCAGGCTATCGGGCTTATTGTATTATTCTTGGTTTTTATCCCTACCCTGATCAAACCCGACATTGGTTTCATCATCATTATCATTTCCATGCTTTTTTCGCCCGACATTATCCTGGGTAAAACAAGCGTGCGCGAAGTATCCGTAAGAGTTGACGATATATTCCTGCTGGTGGTTATCTTTGCCTGGTTGATCAGAAGCGCATTCACCAAAGACCTTTCCAAAGCGGTGAACACAAAGTTTACGCCGCTTTTCTTTTTTTATATCACGATTTGCGTTATTTCTTCGATCATCGCCGCGGCAATCGGGAAGATCGACCTGAAATTAAGCCTGTTAAGTATCTTAAAATACGCCGAATATTTCCTGCTTTTCTTGATGGTCAAGGATAACATAAAGAATATGCGGCAGGTAAAACTTTTTGTGCTCGTCTTCTTGCTCACCGCGTTCATCGTCTCTGTGCACACGAATCTTTATATACAGGATCAGATCAATGCTGGGGTGACATTTTTTAGAGTCGCGCCGCCGGTTGAATCAAGGGGGGGCGGCGAAGCCAACACGATGGGCGGGTATTTGCTGTTTATGCTTGCTTTGACCGCGGGGTTGTTGCTTTATTCACGAAATTTCCTGGTCAGGATATTTTTGATTATCCTGGCGTTATTTATGCTGCGCTCATTTCTTTATACGCTTTCCCGCGGTTCATACCTGGCTTTTCTTCCTGTGGCTATCGCACTGGTATGCTTATCGCGCAAACTGCTTTTTGCTTTTTTAGTAGGAGCGATCATCGTTGTTGTGGTTATGTTCATGCCGCAGATGGTCAAAGAAAGAGTATCCCAGACGGTAGTGCCCAAGGAAGGGATAGGCGGCAAATATATGGAATTGGAAGAGTCGCCTAAATCCAGGCTGGACAGTTGGAAGAGCGTGATCTTTGAAAAATTCCCCAAGAGCCCGCTTATCGGCCACGGCGTGGCCAAGGGTTTTATTGACGGGCAGTTTTTTTCCACGCTGGAAGAAGTTGGTTTTCTAGGGTTAATGGTTTTTATCTGGATCTTGGTCAGGCTTTTTAACGCAGCGCGCCTGAGTTTTCACTATCTGTTAAAGGCAAAGGATAATTTCGGCATGGGCATAACGGCAGGTTTCATCGCCGGTTTTGTAGGACTGCTTTTCCATTCTATCAGCACAAACACTTTTATTATTATCAGGATCATGGAGCCCTTCTGGTTTATGGCGGCGATCATTGTCAGTTTGCCGGGTATTTTACCGCAGGAGGCAGAGAGCTAATAATGAGCGGCGCATTCAGTAATGACAAGCTCCTACAGCGTTCTGTAACTAAAAGCGTGCTTTGGAATTTCCTCGGCCAAGGCTGCATCTTACTTATTTCTTTTTTTGCCACGCCGTTTATTTTGCATAAGCTGGATGTCAATCTTTACGGGATCTATATGCTCGTCGGCGCGGCGATGGGGTATCTGGGATTTTTACAATTAGGGCTTGGCCCGGCCTCGATAAAATATATCTCTGAATACCTGGCCAAAAAACAGGAATTAAAGATCCGCAGTGCTTTCTGGTCTTGTATCACGATATACCTGGTCCTGGGAATTTGCGCTATTCTAGCTGTTTTTTGTTCAGCTGATTTTGTGATCGTGCGGTTTTTTAAGATCGCTCCTGTTTTAAGCGCCACAGCGGTACTCGCGCTTAAATTAGGGGCTCTGGAATTTCTGGTGACGATGATCTCCGCGGTGGTCAGCGGGATAATGCGCTCATTAAACAGGTTTGATATACTTAACCGTATTGATGTCAGCTTATATGCGGTTCAGATCGGCTTAAGCGTAATTGTCCTTTTGTGCGGTTTTTCTCTTCCCGCGCTGATCGCGGTGAATATCTGCGTTAAAGCGGCGGGTATTCTTGTTTATTGGAGTTTTGCCTGCGGGTACCTGCCTTTTCTGCGTAAGCCTTATTGGGAAACAAATTCTTTGCGTGAGCTGCTTAAGTTCGGCGGGTTTATCACGGTTTCCCAGATTTTAAGCCCGATCTTGAATAATGTGGAGAAGATATTCTTAAGTTCGTTACGTTCCGTAGCCAGTCTTGCTTATTATTCCATTCCGGCTTCATTGATCGCCCGCGCCTCGGTTATCCCTTATTCTTTTTCTTCGGTGCTTTTTCCAATATTCAGCTATTCCTGGGCAGAGGGCAATAGGCGCTTGAATCAGGAGTTGCATTACCGCAGCAGCCTGTATATTATCCATATTTATGCTTTTTTTATGGTTTTCTTCCTGGTTTTCGGGGAGAGTTTCCTGACTTTCTGGGTGGGCAGGGAGTTTGCTGAGAAATCCGCCGGTATTCTTGCGGTGATCGCGGTCAGCGGGCTTTTTAGCACAGCGGCTTATCCGTCCTTAGCGGTATTACAGGGTATGGGCAGGCCGGTCATCCCGGCTGTTTTAAGCCTGTTGGAAGTGATCATTTATCTTCCCTGTTCATATTTTTTGATCGGTAAATTCGGTACTTTAGGCGCCGCGTATGTATGGTTAGCGCGTGTTTTTGTGGATATGTTCTTTTTGCAGCGCGCTTCATGCCGCCTGTTAGAACAAAGTTTGTGGCGTTGGTACATAAATATCATCCGCCGCAGCGCGTTTCCGGTTGGCTGCTGTTTTGCGCTTTTTTATATTTTGCGTAAGTTAAGTTTGGGTTTTACTAGCCTGGCGAATATTCTGGGGATTTTATGCGTGTTAATGGTTTATCTGGCGGCAGTCTGGCTGTTAGGCCTGGATAGATCAGAACGCCAACAGATCGCTGGCATTGCTAATTCTGTTTTTACGCCGCATCCTGTTAAAATATGAGTAAAGAGAATTTAAAGATCACGCTTTTTGCCGCTAAGCTTAATAGTCTCGGCGGCGCGGAGAAGGTGATCCTGGAAGAGACGGATTATTTTCTAAACCAGAAGGTTTCTTTGGCTGTCCTGGCATTTGAATTTGATCCTCGCGTTTTGGCCGGCGATAAACAGATACCCGTGAAGGCGCTTGGCGGCCGGAGTTTCTTTGATAAGTTAAAGCTCTTAAGAAAAGAACTTAAAAATACAAAACCGGATATCGTGATCGGCCATAACAACGAAGATTGCCTTTTTATCTATCTGGCTTCATTCTTTTTGGGTATTAAGTATGCAACGCACATTTTCGGCACGATCTTCTGGTTTGACGACGATTTTAAGAAGTACGCGCTAGTGCACAGGAGGGTTTTTAATCTGATCAGGGATTCTGTTATCGGGCACAGGGAGTTTCTCGCGCAAAGGGCGAATTTTACTTTTTCTACCTTTCTAAAGACTAATCTTATGGCGGTCTTGGACATCCTGGCTGTCAGGCGGGCGCGTTTTATCGTTACGCTTAATGAACACTTGCGCTGGGAGATCAAGAATATTTACCACAAGGATTCTGTTATCTGCAGCGGTTGTTTGTCCGGGCAGTGGCTTAAATACCAGCCTGTTTATGATTGGCGTAAAGAGTTAGGCTTGGAAGGCAAAAAAATTGTTTTAAGCATTTCCCGCCTTGACCGTAGAAAAAGGCTGGGGTTGTTGATCGAAGCGTTCGGTAAATTATCAGCGCAGAGAAATGACCTTGTTTTGCTCATTGGCGGCTCAGGGAAAGAAGAATCCAGGCTGCGCAGTTTAAGCGCGCAGTTAGGTATCGCAGGAAAAGTGTTATTTCTAGGCGCCATTGAAGAAACTCGCCTGCGCAGCCTTTATCAGGCGGCCGATGTATTTGTATTTATCGCCTGGACTTCATTCGGGATCACGCGCTTTGAAGCTTTGGCTGCCGGCGCCAAATCCGTCTGGAGCAGCGAACTGGGTAAAAAAGAGGTATCCGCCTGGAAAGGGATGGTTTTTTCAGCTGACCCGGAAATCAACTCTTTAGCCGCCGCAATACTAAAAGCGTTAGACGAACCGGTAGCCACGCCGCCGGATCTGTCCGCTTATTTATGGAAGAATTATTTTGATCAACTAAATAAGCTTGTGCAGTCAGCAGTTTCCGGAGGATCACTGAATGCCCGAAGATAGGATTTTGTATATGCATGAATCCGCGCAGATGGGCGGCGCGGAAAACAGCTTGTTGCAGTTAGCCTTGAATATTGACCGGAAAAGGTTTACCCCCTTTTTTATTCTCGGTCAGGAGGGGGACCTGGCCAAGCTTCTCGGCCAGGGTAATATTGAAGTCTCTGTTATTGCCTTGCCGCGATTCTTCCACTTAGTAAGTTTTTTGCGCAGCCTCTTTAAAGTGATTGCTTTTGCCAGCCGGAATCAAATCGATATCATACATACTAATAGCGTGCGTACTCACTTATATGGGAGTATCGCCGCGCGGTTAATTGGTATTTTTGTCATCTGGCATGAGCGTTGCCTGCTTACTAAAGAGTGGGTTGATTTTGACAGAGTGTTTTCTTTTCTCGCTCAAAGGATAATCTGTAATTCACATGCCATTGCCAGGCGTTTTTTACGCTCTGGTTCGCTGCCGGATAACTTAAGGGTGGTTTTTAATGGCGTAGACTTAAAGGTATTCAGTCCGCGCCAGGATGAAGCGCTTATTAGAGTGGGATTGGGCATTAAGGATGGGGAGACAGTTATCGGGATAGCTTCGCGTTTCGACGTGACTAAAGGGCATGAAACATTATTAAAGGCCGCGGAGAAGATCATTAGCGGGCATCTGGCGGATCAAGTAAATCTGAAATTATTAATTGCCGGCACCGGTGTTTTTAAGGAGGAATCCGGCAGAGAAGATTTACTGCGGCAGATGACGCAGGAGCTTGGTTTAAAAGATAAAGTGATCTTTACGGGTTTTCATCTGGATATGGCGCAAATCTACTCAGCGATGGATATTTTCGTGCTTGCTTCGGATGCCGAAGGATTTGGCAGGGTGACTATTGAGGCTATGGCTTTGGCTAAACCCGTAGTGGGCACAAACTCCGGGGCCACGCCGGAAATAATCATAGACAAGGTGACCGGATTGTTGTTTACGCCAGGGGATTCCGTAGAGCTGGCGGATAAGCTTGCTTATTTGTTAAACAACCCGCAGCTAGCCAAACAAATGGGCTTAACCGGTAGAATGATCGTGGAGGAGAAATTCAGCATCCGCCAGCATGCTCGCGCGATCCAGGATATCTACGAAGAGCTTTTAACAAAGGAAAAGAAATGAGGAAAACGCTGCTTTCGGTTTACCTTGCTTTGCGCAAATTATTATTTTTTTTGTTTTTCCCGAAGCAAGTTTCGCTAAACCGGTGTAAAATCAGCAATATTCTATTGGTGCGTTTAGACCGGCTTGGCGACCTGGTGCATTCGTTGCCCGCGATCAAAGCGGTAGAAAGAAGTTTCCCGCAGGCGAAGATATCTGTTCTGGTAAATGCCTATACCGCGGATTTTTTAAAAGGCCAATTGGCCCGGGCAAATGTGCTTGTTCTTCCCGCGGGTTTCTGGAAAGAAGTAAGATTTTTAAGAAAGATCAAAGCAATGTGTTTTGACTTGGCGGTGGATTTATCCTCGGATTACCCGTTACGGCCGGCTTTTCTGGTTTATTTAACCCACGCTTACTATAGGCTGGGTTATGAATTATCCGGCAGGGGGGTATTTTTTAATATCCGGGCTATTCCAGCTGATCAAAAGATCTCCACGCGCGCACGCGTTTTTGATCTGGTCAGGGAGATCGGAGTGGAGGCTGATGATAAAGCTACGCCGCTTAATGTGACTAACCAGGTTGCCGGCGAAGTGGAGAAGCTGTTGTTTGAGCGTGGGATTAAGAGCCAGGACAAATTGATCGTTGTAGCCGCAGGCGGTTATTACCCCAGCCAGTTATGGGGAGTGGATAATTACGCCCGGCTTATCCTGAAAATACTGAAAACCCATGATCTTAAAATTGTTTTGGTCGCCGGCAAGGCGAATGCTGCGGCGAGCGCCAAGATATTTGCTTTGGTCAGGCTTGATCAGCAGGTTGCTGGGCGCGTCCTGGAAATAGACGGTCTTGCTTTAGATAAATTGGTCGCGCTTATTTTAAGAAGTTCGCTTTTTATCGGCGATAACTCCGGGCCGCTGCATATCGCCTCAACTCTGGGAGTGCCGACTGTTTCCACGATGGGGCCGACAGAGCCCGAAATCTGGTCGCCTCTGGGGGATAAGAACATAGTTTTACGTAAAGCGGTAAGTTGCTCGCCATGCAATAAACCAACGTGCCGTAAGCATGAATGTATGCGCCTGATCCGCGTAGAGGATATGCTGGAGGCCGTGGAAAAACAGTTGAAGGCAAAATAATATGATCTTAACAGGCCCTTTGCGTAAAATCCTGGTGGTTAACCTTGGCGGAATGGGTGATCTGCTTTTGTCCTCCGCGGCGGTCAGATCATTACATAACGCTTACCCGGAAGCGAAAATAAGCCTGCTGGTTTCCTCTAAAGCAGCTGAAATCGCCAGGCGGTTAGAATTTGTGGACAAGATTTTCGTGTTCTATCCGCAATCGCTTTTGTGGATATTCCTGCGGGGGATATTTTTACTCTTGGATTTAAGAAGAGAATGTTTTGACCTGGCGGTAAACATGCGCACGATCGCTTCTTCTTTAAGCGCGCTGAAAGCCCGCTTATTATTAGGTTTAATCAATGCCAAAGTTACCGCGGGCAGGAATACCCGGGGCAGGGCGGGGTTTCTGGATATTAGTATCAATGAATCAGAATACGGCGATATGTATGAAAGGGATTATGATCTTGCGTTGATTGAGGCGCTTGGCGTAAATTCAGTTGATAAAAAGATAGAATTCAGCGCGACGGCCGAAGAGGAGAACAGCCTGACGCGCAAGCTTAAAGAGAAAGGTTTTAAAGAGGGCGATATCCTCGTGGGAGTACATCCGGGCGGCGAGCAGTCCAGGCGTTGGCCGGTCAAAAACTACCAGGAGCTTTTAAGTTCCCTGGCTTCTATCCAGGGGATAAGATTTGTGATTACAGGCAATACTAAAGAAACCGAACTTGGCGCCAGTTTAGCGGAAAAATTACCGGGAAAAACCATTGATCTATGCGGCGCGCTTTCACTGGGAGAACTTACGGCGTTGATCAAAAAATGTGCGTTATATATCTGTAATGATACCGGCAGTATGCACCTGGCCGCTTCGCAGGGCGCGCAGCTTTTAGTAATATTTGGCGGTGGGTCATTAATACGTTTTGACCCGCGTACGCTGAGCAGCTTAAGCTGTGTTTTGCGTAAACCGGTCAGCTGTTCGCCCTGTAACAGGGCGTTTTGTTTATCTAAAAAATGCCTAGAAGCGGTCACTGTCCAGGAAGCGGCAACAGAAGCCAGGCGCATTCTTAAATTATGAATATATTAAAGAAAATATACCCGTTCCTTTATAGTTTCTTTTCCCATTCTGACGAGAAAGGGGAATACTCCAGCGGCTATTGGCAGGGGCTGACCAGAAAAAAGATCACGGAGATCTGCTCAGGCCGGTCGGGCAGAATACTAGAGATCGGCCTTGGCGCGGGCATGCTTCTTTCTAAGCTTGCCAGCCAAAACCCCCAGCGCCTGGTTTACGGCATAGATACGAATATCGATTTTTGCAATTACGTTGCCGATAAATCCCGTAATCTGCGGCTTGAGAATATGCGCATATTGACACAGGACGCGTATAAACTCGCTTTTAAGGATGGTGTTTTTGAGACAGTGATCTGTGTGAATTTTATTTACAATATCGCGACACTCAAAGAACTTAAAAGATTGTTAGAGGAGCTAGGGCGGGTTTGCAAAAGATCCGGGTCTTTGATCTTTGAATTTCGTAACGCGCGCAATCCGTTTTTTGTGCTTAAATATAAATTTGCCGCCTGTTATGACAGCACGCTTAAGGGGCTGACTTTGCGCTGCCATAAGCTTGAGGAGATAGAACAGTTATTGAAAGAAGTAGGCCTTGCTGTTGCGCGCAAGGAAACCCTGGGGCTGCCTTTTTTAAAAATGTTCGCGCCGATAATCATCATTGAGGCAAAGAAATCATGATCGCTAAAACACCGGTAATAGGTTCAGATCTTCGATCTAGCCAGCTTTTATGTTCATTGGGCAGTTCTTTTAGCCCTCGCCAGGAGCCTGCGTTCATCCGTACGCTTTCGGAGTTCACCGGTAAAAAACACATATACCTTTTGGATTCAGGCTTATCCTGTTTTTACGTTTTACTAAAGTGCCTGCAAAACAAAAGCGGCAGGAATGAAGTGGTGCTTCCGGCATATACCGCTCCCAGCCTCGTTGTGGCGATCATCAAGGCGGGATTAAAGCCTGTGCTTTGCGATATCTCACTGAAGGATTTCAACGCAGATCATCGTTTATTGCAGGAAGCCATTTCTTCAAAGACCTTGGCTGTTTTGGCAGTGCATATGTTCGGCATTGGTATGGCTGGCCTTACGCAACTGGCGGAAAACCTGCCGCCGGATATCTATCTTATTGAAGATTGCGCGCAAAGCTTAGGCAGCCTGTATGCCGGTAAGCAACTGGGTGGTTTTTCCCACACAAGTTTTTATAGTTTTAACCGCGGTAAAAACCTCTCCTTAGGCTCCGGAGGCTTTATTGCCACTGATGACGAAAGGCTCGCGGAAAAAGTTGATGAATATTTTTTGCGTTTAAAATATCCTTCTGTTTTTAAACAGCTATCATTATTTATGAAAACCTGCCTGGTTTCCTGGGTAGTAAACCCGCGGGTTTATTTTTTCTTGCAAGCTTTCTCCGAAGGGTTCAAACAGCATGCGCCGGCTAAAGATGTCCATTGTTTTAGGATCACTCCTTTTCAGGCGGCTTTAGGCCAGTTAATCTTCCGGAATAAAGATAATATTTTTCGCCAGCGTTATGAAAACGGGATGCTTTATTTAAGCCGCTTAAACGGATCGGCCGGCCTTATTTGCCCTGGGGTGGATAATGCCAGCCGCCCGGTTTTTAACCGTTTCCCGGTTATTTTCCGCGATACAGCAAAACGCGAGCTGATCAAGCGTAAACTTCAGGATGCGGGAGTAGAGTCATCAAACCTGTATCACAAGCCATTGCATCGGTTTTTTGACCTGGGATATAAGCCGGATGCATTTCCCAATGCCGGTTTTCTGGCAGACGGCTTGTTGACTTTACCGGTTTATCCGGGCCTGGAAAAGCGTTACCTGGAGGTTATTCCGGAGGTGATCAGAAAATATGTTCCCTAAATTTAATCTGCGCAGGGTTTTCTTAAAATTGCTCAAACAGCCGGTTTACGCGCTGAAAGTCCTTTCGCGCAGGCTTCCGGCGTACCTGGCTTATTATTCCGGTACAGGTAAAAGCTCAAACCCTGAATCGATCACGATATTTTTGACCCATCGTTGTAACCTGCATTGTTACATGTGCGGTCAATGGGGCAGCCGCGGTTCAAGCGCGAAAATGGATAAGCAGTGTTTAGAGGAGGAGCTTTCGCTTGAGCTGCTAAAGGTATTTATCAGGGACCTGGCTGTTTTTAAGCCGAACATCACTCTTTTCGGCGGAGAACCGCTTTTGTATAAACAGGGGTGTTTTAAAGTCGTGCGCCTGATCAAGGAAAACAATATGCACTGTTTGATGATCACTAACGGCGCTTTGCTCTTAGAACAGGCTGAGGAGTTAGTTTTATCGGGGCTGGATGAGTTGAATGTCTCTTTGGACGGCCCGGCTTTTGTGCATGACGCTATCCGCGGATTACCCGGGCTTTTTGATAAAGTCTTTAGCGGCATTGAACGGGTGAATTATTTTAAGAAATTACACAAGGCAAAAAAGCCTTTGGTCAACCTGCAATGCACGATCAACCAGAAGAATTACGGATTTATCGACCAGCTATTGCCGGTAGCCAGAAAGCTGGAAGTCAATTCGATTACTTTCCATAACCTGATATTTATCAGCCAAAAAATGTTGAATGAGCAGAAAGAGTATGACCGGTTACTGCAGGCGGGTTCTTCCGGATGGGAAGGTTTTGTGTTTTCCCCTGGTATAGACACAACCGTTTTGCGTGATAAACTTAAACAAATATTTGAGAATGGCTCTGACCTTAAGATCGATATCTACCCGGATTTTAAATTAACCGAGCTGGGGCAGTATTACGCGGAACCGGAGAAGATACCCGGTGGTTATCTTAAACGGTGTTTAAGCCCGTGGATCACGGCGTATCTGTTTTGCGACGGCCAGATCCGGCCCTGCCTTAATTCGAGTTTTTCTTACGGCAATATCAAAGAGAAGCCATTTAAGCAGATCTGGAACAGCGCCCAGGCGATAAAATTCAGGAAATTGCTCAAAGAAAAGAGGATCTTTCCGGCCTGCCCCAGGTGCACGGAACTTTACAGGTATTAAATTATGCCTAAGACAAAAGTTTTACATATTATTACGCGCATGGACTGGGGCGGTTCCCCGGATGTGGTAAAGCAGCTTTTTCGTTTGTTGCCAAAAGATGATTTCCAGCAGTATCTTATCTGCGGGCGTACTGATTTTCCCAACCTGGACACAAGGGAATTTTTTAAAGAATTCTCCGGCCAGATAACTTTTTTGCCGTCTTTAAGAAGGCGGATAAACCCGTTTTGGGATTGTTTAGCTTTTTTTAAGATTTGCGGCATCTTGAGTAAAGTTAAGCCGGATATCGTCAACACCCATACGGCTAAAGCCGGAGCATTGGGCCGCTTAGCGACTTTTCTTACAAAGCATAAAAAAGTCATCCATATTCCGCACGGCCATAATCTATACGGTTATTTCGGGAAGTTTTTCTCTTGGTTCATCGCGAATATCGAAAGGTTACTTTCTAAATTCAGCTCAAGGATAGTTGTTTTTACAGAGCTGGAAAAGCGCGATATGCTAAAGAACCGTATCGCTGAGGCGGGCCAGATCAAGGTTATCCGCCCGGCAATTGATACGATCCCTGAAATAAACCAGGCGCAGCGGCAGGAATTTAAGTCGCAGTTCGGCATAAAGAGCGGCAGTTATCTTGTGGGTACGGTTACTCGCCTGGAGAGCGTTAAAGGCGCGGAATATTTTATTCAGGCCGCTCTTGAAATCTTAGCCAAGCGCGATGATCTGTATTTTCTGGTAGTCGGGGAAGGCGCTTTGCGTCCGGCATTACAGCGCCGGATAAATTCCGCCGGCAGGCAGGAAAAAATTATTTTTACCGGTTGGCGGGATGATGCGGTTATCCTGATGCAGTTAATGGATATTTTAGTGCAGCCTTCGCTTAATGAGGCGGTAGGCAAGGTGTTGTTGGAAGCGCAAAGTTTAGGGGTCAATGTTATTGCCACCCGTACCGGCGGGATACCGGAGTTTGTCGCTGACCAGGTAACCGGGGTACTTATCAGCCCGGCGGATACAAAACAGCTGGTTTCTGCGATCTTAGGGCTTTTGCAAGAAGATAAAAAGAGGGCGGCTCTCTCTCAGGCAGCCAGGTCCTGGGCGCGGGATAATTTTTCCGCTAAAACCATGGTTGGCGCGATCGCCGCAATTTACAAGGAAGAATTATTAAAATGATCATTTCAGTGCACCAGCCGCAGTATTTGGCCTGGATAGGTTATTTCCACAAGATCTTAAAGAGCGACGCTTTCGTTTTTTTAGACGATGTGCAGTATAAAGAGCGGGAATACCAGAACCGTAACCGCATCAAGACCAAAGACGGCAGTCAGTGGCTTACTGTCCCGGTGTTAAAACCCGTCCAGCGTTTTATTAAGATCAATGAAGTGGTTATTGATAATGGCCAAAAGTGGCAAAAGAGGCATTGGAAGGCGATCTGCTCAAATTACAGCCAGGCGCCTTATTTTAAACAATATAGCGGATTTTTCGAAGATCTTTATAGCCGCCATTGGGATAAGCTGGTTGACCTGAATATTCATATGATCAAAGGGATCAACGGCCTTTTGGGTATTCAAAAAAATATTTCTCTTTCATCGCAGCTGGGTGTTCAAAGCGCAAAAACGCAGCGCATTATTGATATCTGCCGCGCGCTTAAGGCGGATACCTATCTTTCCGGCCAGGGGGGCAAGGATTATCTGGAAGAAAAGTTGATCGCTTCCGCGGGTTTAAAACTGATCTATCAGGATTTCCGGCATCCGGAATACGCCCAGTGTTACGGCGGGTTTTTGCCTTATATGTCGATGGTCGATATGCTATTTAACTGCGGTAAGGACACTTTGGCCATCCTTGAGAGGAGTTGACCGTGCGCCCGGGTTGGCAGGGGTTTTTGCGCAAAGCGAAATTAGCGTTCATCGCGTTTTTACTTATCCTCTCTTTTGTTTTTTTGATATTTATTTACCCGCGGCGCTCTCCGGTGATTTTGATGTATCACTCTATCGCGCCGGGAGCAAAAAGCAGTATCTCTCTTTCGCCGGATACTTTTGCCAGGCAGCTGGAATATTTATCAAAGCATGGCTACCGGATCGTTGCGCTGAGCAGTTTAGTAAAGTTGGTTAGAGAAGGTAAAGTTGTCCCGCCTGAATGGGTGGTTTTGACTTTTGACGACGGGTTCGCTGATTTCTATAAGTACGCCTACCCATTGATCGTTAAGCAGAGCTTGCCGGTCACTCTTTTTATTTATCCGTATGGCTTAAACCAGGCGGATAAAATGTCCTGGGAAGAGCTTAATGGCTTAGACCCGAAATTAGTCGAAATCGGCGCGCATTCATTCACGCATAAGTCTTTGATCTTTCTTGATCAAGACCAGCGTAAGGATGAAATAAGCTCATCGCGCCGGATGCTTGAAGATAAACTGCATAGGAAAGTTGATTTTTTCTCTTATCCTTTTGGCGCGGCAGATAAAAGCCTGATCCGGCTGGTTGAAGAAAGCGGCTTTACGGCAGCTGTGGGTACGGCTTATCCTTTAGGTGAGTTTAGCGGCACGGATGTGTATCTTTTAAAAAGGGTATTTGTTTCCCGTTTTTCAGAGTGGCCGTTTGTCTTCAGGTTTATGAATTCCGGTTATTATATACCGGCAAGGCAATTTTTTTTAAAAGTGTTTAACCTGAAAGTGCCGCGCGACCAGGGTTAGGCCGGCGAGAGAATTAATTTTTAAGCAGCTGTATTTATGGTATAATTCATCAGAACTTAAGGAGGAGATCATGAATATTCTGGCGATCGGAGCGCATCCGGATGATATAGAGTTTGGCTGCGGCGGGAGTTTACTAAAATACAGCCGCCTGGGCCATAACGTGAATATGCTTGTTATTACCGATGGCAGTTTTGGCGCAGATCCAGGCGTGCGCAGGAAGGAGCAGGAGCTAGCGGCGGAATTCATCGGCGCCAAGAAACTTTATTGGGGAGACCTGCCGGATACGCAAGTTGTAGATAACCACGACTTGATATTAAAGATCGAAAATGCGGTCAAAGCCGTAAATCCTGATCTGGTTTTCCTTAATTTTTATGATGATGTCCACCAGGACCACCGCGCCATAGCCCAGGCAGGAGTTTCCGCTACCCGCTATATCAAGGAAGTGCTTTTTTACGAAGTGCCTACTACGCAGCACTTTCAGCCGGAAATTTTCATTGATATAGATGAACTGCTTGCGGATAAATTGAAGCTTGTAAGCATCCATGCTTCACAGGTGAACAGGACAAAAGTGGCAAACCTTTCTATTTTAGAAAGCGTGCAGGCCTGCGCCACTTTTCGCGGCTATCAGGGCCGCATCCATTCGGCTGAAGGGTTCAAGGCGCTGCGCGTCTTAAAAGGTATAAACTAAATGCTCACGATATTTGCCTGCAGCATCGCATTTCTGACTACCTATATATCTATGCCGTTTTTGCGCCGGCTTGCCTGGCGAGTGCATTTATTGGACCTGCCGGGTGGCCGTAAGATGCACGCAAGCCCCACGCCTTTAATGGGTGGAGTGGCGATCTATTTGGGTTTATGCGTCGCGGTATTTCTTACCCGCGCGAACTTTTCCCAGATCCTGCCGATCTTGGTAGGCTCTACTTTGATCTTTATCCTTGGCCTGGTAAATGATGTGCGGGAATTAAAAGCCCAAACACGTTTTATCTTCCAGGTCTGTATCGCGCTTTTGGTGATCAGCATGGGTTTAAAGGTGACTTTCTTCGGCTCCGGGTTTTGGAATAATTCTCTGGAAGCCGTGATCACCATTGTATGGCTTGTAGGGGTGACCAATGCCTACAATTATCTGGATGGTTTAGACGGTTTGGCCGCAGGCAGCGCGGTGATCAACCTGATTTGTTTCGCGGTGATCCTAAACAGCACTGCGCAATATCCGCTTAAACTTTTGACATTGACATTTGCCTCGGCGATATTCGCTTTCCTGCCTTATAACCTGGGTAAAAAGAAGATCTTTCTGGGTGAGTCCGGCAGCACGCTGATCGGTTTTGTCCTCGCCTGCATATCGCTGGCAGGTTCCTGGGCTAATGACAGTATTGTCAAGGTTTCTATCCCCGTTTTAATTATCGGCGTGCCGATATTCGACATGATCTTTACCACTGTGATGAGGATAAGCGAGGGTAAAGTCAAAGACCTGATCCAGTGGCTGCAATATGGCGGCAGGGATCATTTTCATCACCGCCTGGTTGATCTGGGGTTTAAGCCATGGGACGCGGTGCTCTTTATTTACGCCGTAACATGTTCTCTGGGCATAAGCGCGATTATTACCAGCGATAACCGCCCGCTTGAAGCGTTGATGAGCATTGCCCAGGCAGCGATGATCTTTATTGTTATTGCCGCTTTAATTGTTGTAGGAAAAAGAAAAAGCAGTTGATCCAGCTAAACTTATGGAAAGAATCGCCAAAGATATAACTGAACTTATTGGCAATACGCCTTTGGTGCGGCTTGAGCGTATCGCAGGCGTTTGTCCTGCTTCTTTAGTGGCAAAACTGGAATCATTTAATCCCGGCGCATCTATTAAAGACAGGATCGGTTTAAGTATGCTTCTGGATGCGCAAAAAAACGGCAGGATAAATAAGCATACGGTGATCGTTGAGCCGACCAGCGGCAATACGGGAATAGCTTTGGCTTATATCTGCGCTGTGAAAGGTTATAAGCTTATCCTGACTATGCCGGAATCAATGAGCATTGAGCGCCGGAAACTGCTTGGCGCTTTTGGCGCCCAGCTTATCCTAACGCCTGCCGCCGAAGGCATGCGCGGGGCAGTCTTGAAAGCCGAAGAACTGGTTAAAAAAGATAAGAATTATCTTTTGCTGCAACAGTTTGAAAATCCCGCTAATCCACGGGCGCATTACCAGGTAACTGCTAAAGAGATCTGGGATGAAACAAATGGCCGCGTGGATATTTTAGTTGCAGGCGTGGGAACTGGTGGTACAATTACGGGTATAGCCGAAGCGCTGAAGAAAAAGAATAAATCCTTTAAGGCTATCGCTGTTGAGCCCGCGGATTCCG
>Ga0153915_10000640_pt1 | contig 32331 bp, 37 predicted proteins | sample Opewatmetagenome_2_FD_107003 | JGI IMG/M metagenome (GOLD analysis project Ga0153915, IMG submission 107003) | Freshwater wetland microbial communities from Ohio, USA - Open water 3 Core 3 Depth 3 metaG | ecosystem: Environmental > Aquatic > Freshwater > Wetlands | place: USA: Ohio, Lake Erie... | reverse complement strand
TGGGGCCTGCCTCCTGGGCTTCCGGGACCCCGACGTGACGGAGGCCGTGAAGAGGCGCATCGAGTTGGGAAGCATGTGCACGCTCAACCCTCCCGAGGAGGTCGAGCTGGCCGACGCGCTGTGCCGGATCCACCCCTGGGCCGCGCAGGTCCGCTTCATGCGCTGCGGCGGGGAGACGTGCGCCGCGGCCGTGAGGATCGCCCGGGCGACGACGAACCGTTCCACGATCGCACTGTGCGGCTACCATGGCTGGCAGGACTGGTACCTCGCGTGCAACCTGGGGGACAGCGACGCGCTGCGGGGGCACCTCCTGCCGGGCCTCGACCCCTTCGGCGTGCCCGGCGCGCTGCGGGGCACCTGCCGCCCGTTCCATTGCAACGACCGGAAGGAGTTTGACCGCGTGCTGGACGGCTGCAAGGACGACCTGGCCGCCGTGATCATGGAGCCGTGCAGGAACCGGGATCCGGAACCGGGCTTCCTGGAATACGTGAAGGAGCGCGCCCACGCGTGCGGCGCCCTCCTGATCTTCGATGAGATCACCATCGGCTGGCGGCTGTGCTTCGGGGGGTCCCATCTGCGGCTGGGGGTGGAGCCGGACATCGCGGTCTTCGCCAAGGCGCTGGGTAATGGGCATCCCATCGGTGCCGTCATCGGTACCAGGAAAGCGATGGAAGGCGCCCATGCGTCCTTCATCAGCAGCACCTACTGGACGGAGAGCGTCGGCCCGGCCGCCGCCCTGGCCGTCCTGGAAAAGATGAGGCGGTTCGACGTGGCGGCGCACGTGGAGAGGATCGGCAGGATGGTGCTGCGGTCCTGGAAGGAGGCAGGGGAGAGGCACGGCCTGCCCGTGGACGGGGTGGACGACTGCTATCCCTGCCTCGCCCATTTCTCCTTCCGTCATCCCCAGGCCGAGGAGCTGCGGACGGTCTATACGCAGCTGATGCTGGAGCGGGGCTTCCTGGCGGGAACGAGCATCTATCCGACTCTCGCCCACGACGATGAGAACATCGGCCTCTACGGGAAGGCGATCGACGAGGTCTTCGCGATTCTCGCCGCGGCGGTGCGGAAGGGGGAAGTCTCCACCCTGCGCAAGGGGCCGGTCGCGCACAGCGGCTTCCGGCGGCTGCTGTAAGCCGTGCGGGCCCCGGAGGCCTTTCGGGCTACTTCCCGGCCCGCAGCGCCTCCACGACGGCCTCGGCGATGAGGGAGACCGTGCGCTCGTCCGCCGTCGTCGCGTTGGTCGTCGAGGCGGAGGCCTCCGGCGCGGCCTCGGACGCGGGCTCGGAGGCGGCCTCGGGCTTCCTCCCGCCCCAGCCCTGGCGCTCCCGCACCTGGAAGAGGGCCTGCGTCTGCTCCGGGCTCAGCACGGCGGCGCCGCCCAGCATGGTCGTGACCAGGTGGATGCGTGCGTACATCTCCAGGGTCTCCATGCGCCAATAGGCCTGCATGGGGTCCTCCCCCACGGTGAGGGCGCCGTGGTTGGACAGGAGCAGCGCGTCGCAGGTGGGGATCTCCTTCTCCACGGCGCGCGGCAGCTCTTCCGTGCTCGGCGTCCCGTAGGCGGCAAGGCCGATCCTGCCGAGGCCGAAGATCACCTCCGGGAGGAACACGTCCTTGTCCAGGGGCTTCCTGCAGGCGGCGAATCCCGTGGCCGCGGGCGGGTGGGCATGGAGCACCGCCTTCACGTCCGGCCGGGTCCGGTATACCGCCATGTGCATCTTCATCTCCGAGGTGGGCTTCATCGTGCCGGAAAGGACGCGCCCCGCCATGTCGACCTTGAGGATGCAGCCTTCCGTCACTTCCCCCTTGTTCACGCCGGTGGGCGTGATGAGGACCTCGTTCTCCCCGATGCGGCAGCTGATGTTGCCGTCGTTGGACGCCACGAAGAACCTGTCCGCCAGGCGCCTGCCGGCCTCCACGATGGAGCGCCGGGCCGTGGTCTCATCCATGGGCGCCGATGATGGCCACGCTGGCGCTGGCCCCGATGCGCGTGGCGCCGGCCCGGATCATGGCCTGCGCCGTCCCGGTGTCTCGGATCCCGCCCGCCGCCTTCACCCCCATCCCGGGTCCCACGGTGCGGCGCATGAGGGCCACGTCCTGCTCCGTCGCGCCGGATTTCGAGAACCCGGTGGAGGTTTTCACGAAGTGCGCCCCCACCTTCTTCACGATCGTGCAGGCCGTCACCTTCTCCTCGTCCGTAAGCAGGCAGCACTCGAGGATGACCTTGAGCGTGGTCGTCTGGCGGCAGGCGCGCAGCACCGACCGGATGTCCTCCTCCACCAGCTTGAGGTCCCCGGATTTCAGGGCGCCGACATTGAGGACCATGTCGATCTCGTCCGCCCCGTTCTCCACCGCGCAACGGGTCTCGAAGCCCTTGGCGCGGGAATCCATGGCGCCCAGGGGGAAGCCGACCACGGCGCAGACCTTCACGCCGGTGCCCCGCAGCTTCTTGGCGCAGAGGGCCACCCAGCATCCGTTGACGCACACGGAGGCGAATCCGTACCGGGCCGCCTCCGCGCAGAGCGCCTCCACCTGGCTCCGCGTCGCGTCGGGTTTCAGGATGGTGTGGTCGACGTACTTCGCCAGTTCCGATCCCGTGGGCCCGCCGCAGGCGGGCGCGGGCTGCGATACGCCCGCCGTGGCCGTGCTCCCGAGCTTGCTCATCACTTCCCGCGTGATGCGCTCCACCAGTTCCTTGTTATCCATGATTCCCTCTCTCCACCGCCATCATCTTGTTGATCCGCGCCCAATGCCGGCCCCCGGCGAAGGGGGTCTCGAGCCACGCGCGCGCGATCTGGCAGAGCGCGTCGGGCGCGTGCAGGGGCCCTCCCAGGGTCAGGACATTGGCGTCGTTGTGCTCCCGGCTGTTCCTGGCGGTCGCGAGGTCGTAGCAGAGGGCCGCGCGGATGCCGCGTACCTTGTTGCAGACCATGGAGGAGCCGATCCCGGCGCCGTCCACCATGATGCCCCGGTCCGCAGCGCCCGATGCCACGGCGCGCGCCACCTTGAGCGCGAAGTCCGGGTAATCCACGCTCTCCGTGGAGAAGGTACCCACGTCCCGCACCCTGTAGCCAAGGGCCGTGAGGTGCGTCTTCAGGAGCTCCTTGGCCTTGAACCCGCCGTGATCGGACCCCAGGGCCACGCTGCCCACCCGGTCCGCCGCCGCTTCCGCGCTCATGCGACGCCTCCCGTGCGGACCTCGTCCACGATCCCGACGATGACGGTCCGCACCGGCGCATCCGGGTTGCCCAGGATCATACGACTGGAATTGCCTTCGTCAAGTACCAGGACCGCGTCCCCGGCCCCGGACTGCACCGTGTCCACGGCGAGCAGCGTGCGCCCCGCGGGGGATCCGTCGGGCGCCAGGGGCTGCACCACCAGGATCTTGGTCCCCTCCAACGCGGGGATCTTCACGGAGGAGACCACGGTTCCCACCACCCTGGCGATCGTCATGCGTCCACCCTGTCCACGATCCCCAGGACCGTGGCATCCGACGGGTTGAACTGGTTGTCCAGGGCCATCGCGGCCTCCCGGCCGGCTTCGAACATCACGAGGTCCCCCGTCCCGGCCCGTACCGTGTCGCAGGCGGCGAAGGATTCCCCATATTCGGCAAGCCTCTCGTCCACCGCACGCAGAAGGAGGAGCTTCACGCCCTCCAGGGAATCCTCCTTGCGGGTGCAGGCCACAGATCCGATCACGCGCGCCAGTCTCATGCCTTCCTCCTACACGATGCGGAACGCGCCGATGAGGGCGCAGCGCCTCTCCCGCGTGAAGGTGCGGGCCCTCGTGAGGCCCTCCCCCGTGGGGCTGGCGATGGTCCAGGAGGTGAAGCCCGCGCCGCCGCAGCCCAGGCCGTTGAACGCGGAGCCGTTTTTCACGAACACGGAGCAGTTCATGGCCCTGGCCATCCGGGACAGGGACTCCACATTGCGGGAGTGCATCACGGCCGTGTGGCGGTATCCGTGCTCGCACTCCACTGCGAGGTCGATGGCCTCCTCCACGTTTCCCACGCGCACCAGGGGGATGACGGGCATCAGCTGCTCCGTCCAGACCAGCGGGTGGCGGCTGTCGGCCTCGAACAGGAGGATCCGCGCGGACTCCGGCACCTCGATCCCCGCGGCCCGGCCGATGAGGCAGGCGTCCTTTCCGACGAATGCCTTGTTTGGCGCGCCTTCGCGGCCCGGCCCGCCCGGCTCCGCCACCACGAGGCGGGTCACCTTCTCCGCCTGCTCCCGCGTGAGGATGTAGGCGCCGCTTCGGGCCAGCTCCGCCAGGAGCCGGTCCGCGATGGAGGCCACAGCGAGGATCTCCTTCTCGTCGATGCAGATGATGTTGTTGTCGAACCCGGCCCCCGCCACGATGTCCCGGCCGGCCTTCGCGAGGTCCGCCGTCTCGTCCACCACGCACGGGGGATTGCCGGGGCCGGCCGCGATGGTCTTCTTGGCGCTCCGCATGGCGGTCCGCACCACGGCGGGGCCGCCGGTGACCACCAGGAGGTTCACGTCCGGATGGTCGAAGAGGGCCTGGGCGCTCTGGATGGTGGGCTGCGCCACGGTGCAGAGGACGTTCGGCGGTCCGCCCGCCTTCATCATGGCCTCATTGAGGAGGGACACGACGTGGCAGGAGACCTTCCGCGCCGCGGGGTGGGCATTGAAGACCACCGTGTTGCCGCCGGAGACCATGGAGATCCCGTTGTGGATCACAGTCTCCGTGGGATTGGTGCTGGGCGTGATGGAGCCGATGACGCCGTAAGGGGCGCGTTCCACCACTGTGAGGCCGCTGTCGTCGCTGAAGGACGTGGATTCCAGGTCCTCGGGACCCGGGGTCTTCGTGGCGGCCACGCGGTTCTTGGCCTCCTTGTCCTCGACGCGGCCCATGCCCGTCTCCTCCACCGCCATGCGGGCGAGGGTGGACAGGTTGGCCAGGACAGCCTCCCGGAGGGCCGCCACCATGCGCCGGCGCGTCTCCAGGCCCAATGCCATGAGGTCCTTGTGGGCCTTGCGCGCCGCGCGCACGGCACCGTCCGTGTCGGGGAAGATGCCGAGGCCAGCAGCCGCGCCAGTAGCCGCGCCGGAGGCCGCGGGAGCGCTCCCGTCCAGGCCCGCCAGGACCTGGGAAACCAGGTCCCGGACGGCGGTTTCCGTCAGCTCCATAGATCCTCCCGTCCCGCGCCCTCCAGATCGGGGTGCGGCCGCGCGATGACCACGCGGTGCGCCAGTCTTCCCCGCGCCTGGGCGCGCGCGGCCCCGGCTTCCACGGCGGCCTCGACGTCCGAAAGCGCGCCCATCAGCTTCACGACGGACTTGCCCCCGAGGCCTCCGGAAAGCCTCACGGAAAGCAGTCGGACGTCCGCCTCCTTGGCCGCCGCGTCCGCGGCTTCGATGCCCGCCGTCACGGAGGAGCTTTCAATGAGGCCCATGGCGTCCCACGCTCCCACTGAGGCCTCCCCGCGGATTGCGGGGAGGACCCGCGGGTGCAGGTTGGGCAGGTAGAGCTCGTCCAGGAGGAAGGGCAGGGAGGTCTCACGCGCTTCCGCCAGGGACGCCTCCACGGAGGCCTCGTCCCCCGTGATCAGGACCACGAAGCGGCCCGGCGTCACGGTGCGCGCCGCGAGCACCGTCACCGGGGCCTTCTTCACCATGGCGTCCATGGCGCGCACCCCTTCCGCGATGCTGGAATACTCGTGCACGCCGATCACGTCCACGCGGGGGACGGTTTTCCCGCCGGCAGGCGCCCGCGCGGACGGTCGGCCCCGGCCCCTATTTCCTGAAGACGACCGCGCCATGTTCTTCCACCAGGTCCACCACGGCGCACACCAGTGCGTCGATGGGCTTCTTGTCGCTGACGGACGCCTGCCGCGCGGAAGGGCCCTGCGACACCAGGACAGTCTCCCCGATCCCGACGCCCATGGCGTCCAGCGCGACCAGCATGTCCCCCTTGGGACGTCCCTCCGCCGAACAAGGCTGCACGAGAAGGAACGAGGGGCCCCGTACGCCGTCCGCGCGCGCGCTGGCCACGACGGTGCCCGCCACCCGCGCGAGGATCATGACGCGTCCTGCGACGCGGAATCCGCCGCGTCTTTCCTGTAGACGGCACGGCCGCCCATGTCCACGGCGTCCACGATGGCGATGACGGCTGCGTCGCTGGGCCTGCCCTCCGTGACCGCCGTCATGCGGGAGCTGGAGCCGGACACGTACATCACCAGCTCCCCCGGCCCGGCCCCCACGCCGTCCATGGCCACCACCCAATCCTTCTTCCCCTCCATGGTGGAGGGGTCCACCTTCTCCAGCAGGAGGAGCTTGATGCCCTCGATGCGGGGCTCCTTGCTCGTGGAGACCACGGTGCCCGCCACCCTCGCCAGCAGCATGGCCGCTACTCCGCCTGGCCCGCGGGCTCCCGGCCCGTGAGGCCGGAGAGGCGCGCTTCCGCGATGTCCTTGCTCACCAGGACCTCGGCCTCCGGACCCGCGATGTAGACGCGGCCGAAGCGGCCGAAGCCCGCCACGTTGACGATGTTGATCCGCGAGGCCTTCTCCGCCTCGTTGGCGGCGAAGTAGGCGTAGCCCGCGGGCTCCATCTCCAGCACGTAGAGGGTGTCCCCGCGGAGGACCATGTTGCCGTAGCGGGTCATGTTGATCATCTGCGCGTGATGGTCGTCGATGTTCTTGATGAGCTGGCTTGTCAGCACCCGCGGCTTCTGCCTGTCCTCCTCCCCCTTGCCCAGTTCCTCGAGGATGGCCGCGCCCGCCTGGCGGGCGTCCGCCTGGGCATCCGAATGGACCTCCAGCAGTCCGAACAGGCGCTCCACGACCTGGAATCCGGGCTTCACGTGCGTGGCCTTGAGGGCGATGTCCGTGAGCCTGTTGATCTCGATGCCGGGGGAGATCTCCACGATCATGCAGGCCTGCCCGGCGACCGGGAAGTAGCCCTTGGAGGTGGTGGCGATGAAGCTGGCCATCTGGGGCTGCAGGGAGTCCAGGAAGACGTAGGTCCTGAGATCGATCCGCTGTTCGCCCATGGGAACTATCCCTTGCTCTTCGCGTGGCCGCGGCCAAGGGGCAGCACTTCATCCACGTTGGCGTGCGGCCTGGGGATGATGTGGGTGGAGATGACCTCTCCCACGCGTTCCGCCGCGCGGCTGCCGGCGTCCAGGGCCGCCTTCACGGCCGCCACGTCGCCGCGCACGATGGCCGTCACGTAACCGCCGCCGATCTTTTCGTAGCCTGCCAGTTCCACCTTGGCGGCCTTCACCATCGCGTCGGACGCCTCCACCATGGCCGCGAAGCCCCTGGTCTCTATCATGCCGAGAGCATCGGAAGTCTGTTCTTGCATAAACCCTCCTGAATAGCATGAATCATTGATCGTAAAATCCCAATTGTCAAGAAAAAATGATAAAAAAGAGACAAGAAGCGACCAGTAGTATTGTTAAAATCTCAAAAATAGCGTATTTTGTTGGATAGGTAACAATAATGCCATTAAAGAAGAAACAGGACCGTTTCGGCAGGATCATTGAGATCCTCCAAGCCACGCGCGGGACCTCGATCAAGGAGCTGTCCGAGAAGCTGGGGGTCTCCGAGATGACGATCCGGCGGGATCTCGAGCTCCTGGCCGGGGAGGGGGCCGTGCGGCTGGTCCACGCGGGTGCCATCCCGATCGGCGCGGACGGCGCCGTCCAGCGCTATTCGCTGGCCGAGGCGGAAGCGGAGCGGGCCGGGGAGAAGATGCGCATCGGGGCCAGGGCCGCCTCCCTGGTGGAGCCCGGGGACGTGGTGATCGTGGATTCGGGCTCCACCACGGAATGGCTGGTGCGGAGCCTTCCACAGGACGTGCGCCTCACGGTCCTCTGCTTCGCGCTGAACGTGGCCGTGGAGGCGCGGCGCTTTCCGGGGATCACGCTGATCCTGTCCGGCGGCACGCTGCGGGAGAACTCCCTGGTCTTCGACAGCCCCGAAGGCGCGGCCCTCGTGCGCCGCCACCGCGCCCACAAGGCGTTCCTGTCCGCCGCCGGCGTGAGCGACAGGCTGGGCGTCACATGCTCCAACTCCTACGAGGTGGAGGCCAAGAAGGCGGCCATCGCCTCGTCGCTCACCCGAATCCTGCTGGCGGATTCGGGCAAGTTCGGCAGGATCACGCCGGCCTGGTTTGCCGACCTCAAGGACTTCGACAGGGTGGTCACGGATGCCGGCATCGCGGCGGAACACGCGGACGCCGTCCGCCGCATGGGCATCGAGCTGGATATGGTATAATGGGCGCGATGGAAACGACGGACCGGTTTCTCGGATGCATTTTCGGCCTGGCGATCGGCGACGCCCTGGGCGCCCCCGTGGAATTCCTGACGCTCGCGGACATCCACCGCACCTACGGGGACAGGGGGATCGCGGGATTCGAGCCCTGGGGCGGGTTCCCGGCCGGTTCCTACACGGACGATACGCAGATGTCCCTCGCGACGGCCTTCGGTCTGATCGTGGCGAGGAGCAGGGGAACCGATCCGTCGGCGGCCATATACCGATATTACCTGGACTGGCGGAAATCCCAGGAGGACCCGGTGAACCGCAGGGCGCCCGGGAACACCTGCATGGCGGCGTTGGAAGCGGAACGGAAATCCGGCCTGGACCGTCCCGTCAACGACAGCAAGGGATGCGGCGGACTCATGCGGGTCGCGCCGATCGGCCTGGCGATGCATCCCGAGGCCGCCTTCGAGGAAGGTGTCGAGGCCGCGGCGTTGACGCACGGGAATCCCTCCGGGACGCTTCCCGCCGGGTTTCTCGCCTGTCTGGTCTCCCGGCTGCGGGCCGCGGAAAGCCTGGCCGGAGGGATCTCCTTCGCGATGGACGAGCTGAAGAAACGGAAGGATGGCGGGGAGACTTCGGATGCGGTCCAATGCGCCATCCGGCTCGCGTCTTCACGGGTTTCCGCCGACGAGGGGGTGCGCGAATTGGGGGAGGGCCGGATCGCGCCGGAAGCCCTGTCGATCTCGCTCTTCTGCGCGCTGCGCGCAGGGGACGACTTCCGCAAGGGCGTTCTCGCCGCCGTCAACCATGGCGGCGACAGCGACTCGACGGGCTGCATCGCGGGCGCCATCCTCGGGACCCTCCTCGGCATCGACGCGGTCCCGCCTGAATGGATCCCCGCGGTGGAAAACGCGGAAATGCTGCAGAGAACGGCGCTGTATCTTTGCCGGGACCCCCTGGAGGCCGCGAAGGATACCGTGGACGCATTGGTGAAAAGGGCCATTGCCGGCATCGAGGAAGGCGAGGCGTCCATCGCGAGAGGCATGGGTCCCGCCGCCCTGTCCCGGCTCATCAGGAAACGCGTCGCGGGGGAACTGCTGTTCTGGGAGGACCGGAAGATCCAGGAACTGCATCCCGGGCTGCAGCCGGACCTCGCCCGGGCCAAAGCCCTGGAAGAATGCACCGGGAAGGCGGAAGCCGCGTTCACCGCCTGAGGCCCGGACCCATTGCCCTTTCCCGCGAATCTGATATCAATGAAGCACCGTAGGAGGCAACATGACTCGGATCGCCCTCGTGGGCTGCGCCCACATCCATACCCCCGGTTTCATCAAGAAACTCCAGTCCAGGAAGGACGTGGAGGTCCCGTTCGTCTGGGACCACGACGCGAAACGCGCCGCCGCCGCCGCCGAGGCCTTGAAGGCGCGCGTGATCCCCGAGGTGGGGGGGATTTGGGCCGATCCAGGGATCGACGCGGCCGTCATATGCTCCGAGACCGTCCGGCATGAGCCGCTCGTGCTTGCCGCCGCGGCATCGCGGAAACACGTCTTCGTGGAAAAACCCCTGGGCATGGGCGCCGCGGACGCCTTCCGCATGGCGGATGCCGTCACGAGGGCCGGGATCCGCTTCCAGACCGGCTACTTCATGCGCGGGAATCCCGTGCACCTTTTCCTCAAGGAGCAGCTGGCGGAAGGACGGTTCGGAACGGTCACCCGGCTCCGCCACACGAATTGCCACGCCGGGTCGCTGAAAGGCTGGTTCGACGCGGAGTGGCGCTGGATGGCGGACCCCGCGCAGGCGGGCTTCGGCGGATTCGGGGACCTGGGCACGCACTCCCTGGACATCCTGCTATGGCTGATGGGGGACGTGGCGGACGTCACCGCCTCCGTCAAGAAGGTCACGGGCCGCTACGGGGACTGCGACGAGACCGGGGAGGCCATCCTCAACTTCGAAAACGGGACGATCGGGAGCATGGCCGCGGGGTGGCTGGACGTCGCGCACCCGGTCAGCCTGGTCCTGAGCGGCACCAAGGGGCACGCCTATGCCGCGGGCGGAAACCTGTTTTTCCAGTCGGACTCGGTGCCCGGAGCGGACGGCAAGGAACCCTGGAAGAAGCTGCCGGCGGAGCTGCCGCATGCCTTCGACCTGTTCCTGGATTCCCTTGCCGGAAAGGACGTTCCGCTCGTGGGCGTGGGGGAGGCGGCCTACAGGAGCTCCGTGACGGAGGCGATGTACGCGGCTTCCCGGTCCAAGGCATGGATCACGCCCCGCAGGGGATGAAGATCAAGGTGCTGGGCTCCGGGACGAGCCACGGGGTTCCCGTCATAGGCTGCGGCTGCCGCGTCTGCCGGTCCGAGGATCCCCGCGATGCCCGCACGCGCGCTTCCATCCTCGTGGAGTGGGGCCAGGCCAGGCTCCTGGTCGACGCGGGACCGGAGTTCCGCCTCCAGGCGCTGCGGGCCGGAATCGACAGGCTCGACGCCGTCCTCATCACGCACGCGCACGCCGACCACATCCACGGAATGGACGACCTCCGCCCCCTCTGCACCGGGACGGCCCTTCCCGTGCTCGGCAACGGCACCGCCATCGGCGAGTTCGTCGCCCGTTTCGACTACGTCTTCCGTCCGACCCAGAAGGGAGGCGGGAAGCCGCAGTTCGCCCCCCGCGTCGTCGAGGGACCCTTCGAGGCCGGAGGCCGCCCCGTCGTTCCCGTGCCCGTGAAGCACGGCGGACTGGACATCCTCGGGTACAGGATGGGCGATTTCGCCTACCTTACGGACACGAGCGCCATCCCCGAGGCCTCCTTCCCGCTACTGGCCGGAGTCCGGCACCTCATGATCGACGGGCTGCGCTTCAAGCCCCACCCCACGCATTTCTCCATCGACCAGGCCGTGGACGCCGCCCGGCGCATCGGAGCCTCCCGGACGTGGATCACCCACATCTGCCACGACGCCACCCACGCGGAGCTGGAGGAATACCTCCGCGCCAAATCGCGTCCGGGAGCCGAGGTGGCAGCGGCATGGGACGGGTTGGAGATCGAGGCGTAGGAGAGCGGAGCGCATGAGGCCGCAATCGGCGGCCGGCTACCGCAGCAGCCCGTGGAGCCGTTCGACGTCCGCCTGCCAGCCGCCGACGATCCGCAGCTGCTCCCCGCGCTGCGCGGGATCCTTGAGGTATCCCTTGGCCATTTCGTGCAGGTGGGCGTAATAGGCCGCCAGCCTGTCCAGGGGCGCGCGGATGGCCGCAAGCGCCGCGCCGTCCCCGCGCTCCAGGGCCGATTCGAGCAGCGACAGCGCCTGCAGCCATTCTTCCACGGGCAGGGAGGCCTTCTGCCGGAAGGTCCGGATCATCCACTGCCGCTCGAAGACGGAACGGTCCTTCCAGGCCGCGGACTGTTCCGCCAGCGTCGCGCGGACCGATCGGCACAGGCCCAGGGCCCGTTCCATGACCTCGGGCGCCATGTCCGCGGAGGCGGATCCCGCCGCCGGAATGCCGATCCCCGCGTCGGCCAGCGCCTGATAGGACGAAATTTCCTGCCCATGGTAGCGCGGAGCCATGGCGACGGCCGCCGCGAACCCCGCCCCCGCAGCCTCCACGGAGAGCGTATGCTCTTCCAGCTCCCGCAGCATCTCCTCCTCGGACCTTCCCATCAGGGCGGCAAGACGCGGCATGGAGGAGGATGCGGTCCCCGTCGGGACGAATCCCGGGGCGATGGTGAACGCCGACAACCCGGTGCCGTCAAGCTCCTCGTCGAGGGTGGTGCCCAGATGGACCTGCGCCGCCTTCATCGACTCGTACGGGCCCATGTAAGCCGTGCCGGCGGAGGACACGCAGAGGAACACGCCCCAACGGCGCGCCGCCATCCCGGGCAGGAAGGCGCGCGCGAGCAGGACCGGCCCCCGGAGGTTCACTCGGTAGCTCGCGTCCCAGGCCCCGATGCCCAGGTCCTTCACGGCGCCCAAGGCGACGACCGTCGCGTTGTTGAGCACGACGTCCACCTGCCCGAACGTCCGCTGCGCAAGGCGCGCGAGGCGGGCCACGCCGCGTTCGTCGCCGACGTCGGTCGGCGCGGACAACGCGGAACCCGGCCCGAACTCCCCGTCGATCCGCCGGGCCGCCCGCTCCCCCGCGCCCCGGTCGATCTCCGCGATCACGACCCTGCACCCCAGCCACCGCAGGGACCGCGCCGCCTCGTAGCCGATGCCGCCGCCGGCTCCCGTGACGACGGCGACCCTGCCGGCCAGGGTGTCGCGGGTGAGCGTTCCCGTTCCGATGAGCATGGTATCCAACATCGCCGCAGTATAGCCATGGATCCGGGGAGCCTCAAGAACGCGGGGCCTGCACCCATTTCCCTTCGCGTTTCGACGATCATGCCGTTTTGTTACCCCATGCGGCAACCGGCGCCGCTCCGGCTGAAGGACGCCACGGGTTCAGACGCCCTGTCCGGACTCCTGGGCGGCATCAGGAACGTCCATTTCATGACCCTCATCCTACCGCCCGCCGCGCACCGCCCAGACGTAGGATGCGTGCGACTTGGACGTCCCGGAAAGGCTCCCGCTGTCCATGCCCGCCGCCCATGCGTTGATGGGATTGGGCGCGTAGGTGGTGGAGGACCAGTAGAAGCCGTTCAGGAGATCGTCGAATCCCTCCTTGACCAGCCAGCGGGCCGGGGCGAGGACGCCCGCGTTCATGAGGCTCTGGAGTTCCGTGAAATTGGGAAGCCGCCAGTCCCCGCGTCCGCCCACGGAAAGCCTGGCGCAGTAGGAGACCGCGTCCTCCCAGGCGAGTGTCTTCGTGGAAGGCTTCTGCTCCCAGAGAAGGCCGGTCAGGCCGTCCGTGACCGTGCCGTCCCCGTTGTCGGTGAAACGGGGGCTGGGCCAGGCGATCCCCTTCTTCAGGCTGCCGTCGTCGCCGGAGGCGTAGCTTTTCTCCTGCCCCGTCTGCGCCGTGTTCCCGTCCCCGCGGACCGCCCAGACGGCCGCGCTCGCGCCCTTGTGGGCGTGGTAGACCTCGCCGTCATCCATGCCGACGTTCCACGCGTGGCCCGTATTGGGGGCGTACGTCGTGGAAGTCCAGTAGTCCTGCGCCAGGATGCCGCCGAATCCGGACCCGTTGAGCCGGTCCGCGACCAGGGAGGCGGACTTGTCGCAGAGGCTGGAGAGCTCCCCAACGTTGGGAAGCCTCCAGTCCTTGGATCCGCCGAGGGAAAGGTCCCGGCAATAGCCGAGGGCATTCGCCCATGTCCGCTTCGCGCTCGAGGGTTGTTTCTGCCAGACGAGGCCCGTAAGGGAATCGAGGACCGTTCCGTCGCCCTTGTCGGTGAAACGGGGAACGGGCCATGCCGTACCCGCCCGCAGTGCCCCGTCGTCCCCGGCGAGGACGCTTTTTTCCTGTCCCGTGCGGGGCGGTTTCGATGCCTGGGCCCCGGCGCCCATGATGCCGAAGGAAAGAACCAATGGAATCGCGAGAAGCCGCAGAATCGTCCGCTTCAATTGTGCCACCCCCGATCGGGAGCGAGTATACCCGATGCGGCTTTCGTGGGGAACGGGGGAGCCGGATTCCACGCTATGGCACGCCTTCCGCGTCCCGCAGGACCGTGGCGTGTTTGTAGAAGGCGTTCATGGTCGCCGGGGTCTCCAGCCCGGGGAAGGTGCGCATCGCGAACTTCACGATTTCCGGAAGCCCCTGCACGCAGTTTACGAAGTAGAAGCGCACGTATGTGTATTGCCTGCCGCCGACCGTCATGGGCCGCAGGTACCAGGAGCCCGCGCTGTAGGCCAGTCCTCCATAGAACGTCCTCGACAGGCGGAAATCCAGGTAGAGCCCGATCCCGTCTTCCGCGGTCCCGATGTAGTTCTGCATCTCGTGGCGGAGTTCCAGCTTGAAGAACAGGTAGTCGAAGGTGAGCTGCTGCAGGTGCCGCTGGAAGAAGGGGTCTCCCGGAATCTGCTGGAGGCCCGCGGAGTAGGTGACGTGCGGACAGAAGCCCGCCTGGCTGTCCAGGTCCGACAGGGACCGCATCAGGGTCTTCCCGTCGATGGGATACAATGCGTGGAAGTCGGTGCATCCCCACAGTCCCGGTTCCCCGGGACGGGAATCGGAGAAGGTGACGGGCACGACGGGTTTCGGATTCAGGATGAGGGACTCGTCGATCCCCGAGGCCGCCACGGAGTGCCTCCTGTCGGTCATCTCCTCATGCCGGATCACCGGCGTGTCCTGCGCCGGGACCGCGCAGGGCAGGCAGCAAAGCAGGGCAGCCAGGACGGCACGGGCCGGGGGTATCACTGTCAGGAGTGTAGATGGTCCGCGTGCGCGAGGCAACAGGCGCCTGCGGGTTTTTTCCGGGTGGACCGGGCCGCTATTCGATCAAGATGTCCTCGTCCGCCCGTGCGATGGTGACGAGGCCCTTCTGTTCCAGATTCCGCATGATGGTGGCGATCTTCTCCCGCGCCAGCCTGGCGTCCCGCATCCGCACGGCGCCCATGGATTCGATCTTTTCCACCAGGGCCGCCGCGGCCTTCCGGGACATGTTCTTCAGGATCCTCGTCTTGATGTCCGCGGCGGTGCCCTTGAGTGCGATCGCGAGGACGTCCGCATCGACCTTGCGGAGGATCCGCTGGATGGAGGAGTCGTCGCACTGGCGGATCTCCTCGAAGCCGGTGAGGCGCCGCGCGGTCTCTTCCGCCAGAGTCGGGTCGGATTTCTGCAGGGAACGCAGGACGTCACGCGCGGTTCCGCCGTCGGTCAGGCCGAGGATCACGGCGATCCCGTCGGCCGCGGCGCTCGCGCTTCCTCCCTTGATGTCGCCCAGGGCCGATTCCGCCTTGAGGAGGAACATGGCGTTCTGCCTGGCCATCACCTGCAGGAGCACCCGGTACTGCACGTCGATCTCGGAGATGAATCGGGAAACCTTTCCCGCACCCTTCTTCGCGGCCATGACTCCTCCTACAGGCGGACTATAGCCGGTCCGCACGCCGTTTACAAGGATGGGGAAGCCGGACCGGTGCCCGATCCGGCCCGGCGGTCCTTCAGATCCTGACCTTCACCACGATCTTCCGCACGGTTTCCGGGCGGTCGATCAGGCAGCAGGGCATGTGCGCGTCCTGGGGGAAGAACACGGCGAAACGCGAGTCGCCCAGGAGCAGGGGCACGCCCTCCCCGTCGGGAAACAGCTCGGCGTCGTTCTTCTCGGAGTACTCCTGGCACGGCTTGAGGGCCGCGACCGGCGCCCACCAGGCCGTTTCCCGGCCGGAGACGAGGAACTGGATGTCGATGTACCTGCGGTGCGCCTCGAATTTGGACTCCTCCTTCCTCCTGGTCGCGTAGGAGGAGACCACGGCGTAGAGCCTGTCCCCGTCGATCGCGTGCTTCCCGTCGGCCAGCTGTTTCCCGGCTGATTCCACCAGGAACTTGAGGCCGCGGCCGAGGTCGGCGTGCAGTCCCGCGTACTCCGCGGCGTGGGCCAATGTGTCGTAGATCATGCTCCATACCTCCCGTAGCGTTCGATCAGTTCCGGCAGCATCTCAATGCGGCTCCAGGGCGCGTCCGGCGGCACCTGGTCCCCCGCCGCCAGGATGAGGCGTGGGCTGTCCAGGCGCGTGTCCAGCCAGCGGCGGACCGCATCCGTGAAGGCCCCGTCCGTGCCCGCGGCCCCGAATACTGTCGCGGGGATGCCGCCGGAGAGGATCAGGTCCGGACCGGCCTCCCTCCGCGCCTGGGCGGGCGTGAGGGAGAACATGGGCGCCGGCGTGGCCGCGTCGATGCAGTCCACGCCGCAGCGGGCCAACCAGGAGAGAGCGCCGCGCATCTCCCCGTCCACGTGGACCGCCAGCTTCTTTCCCCGCCCGTGCAGCCGCCGGGCCACCTCGGCGTAGTAGTCGCGGCTCCAGGCGTTGAAGAGGCCCTCGCTCTGCACATTGGAGTCGAGATTGTCGCTGAGGAACAGCACGTCGAACGGTCCGTCGATGATCCGATCCAGGATGCGCAGGTTGCAGGAGTTGACCGCGTCCACCAGGAGCCGGAACTCGTCCGGGCTGTCATAGGCGGCGTACACCGTCTTTTCCACGCCCAGGTTGCGCGAGATCAGGTAGCCGAGGCCGGAGTAGGGAAGCTGCACGTAGGGAAACGCGAGGTCCCCCAGGGCTTCCTCCCAGGCGCGCTTGCGCTCCCAGCGCGGCGTGCACTCCAGGCTTTCCATGTAGCGGCGCACGGCGGGGAAATCCTCCACGCCGCCCACCAGGTGCCTGCGGATCCCGTAGGAGTAGCTCTGCGGGTTGAAGACGCGCTCCTCGGTCAGGGTCCCCTCGGGCGTCACGATCTCCGTGCGGAAGACCCCGTCCTCCGTGGCGCTGCGCGTCCTCACCGCCGGGTCCCCGGGGGCGAGGTCGTAGAATCCGCCCATCTCCACGTAGCTCACCGCGCCGAGCTTCCTGTGCAGGTCCACGAGTCCCCGCTCCACACCCCGGAATCCCGAGAGGTCGAAAGGCACATGAAGGTTCTTCTTGTACCAATGGCTGAGGTCGAGCATGAAAGGGACCCGGTCCGGAGTCCTCCCATCGAAAACGGCCTTCACCCTCTCCTTTTCGGTCATGCCTGCCTTCTTAGGGCGCGTTCCAGAGCGAGGGATTCACGATGTTTTCCGGAACGCCCGAAAAGTCCCGGCGGATGCGCTCCATGACTTCGGCCGGGAGCGGCTCCGCCCCATACAGTGCCAGGTTCTCCTCGAGCTGCGCGGGGGCGTCCAGGCCCATGACCGTGGAGGCGATACCCTGCGTGGAGAACACGTAGCGGAACGCCAGTTCCGTGAGGCCCATGCCGAGCTCCCGCGCCAGCGCGGAAAGCCTTTCCTTGTAGGATGCGGCCCGCGGCAGTTTGGCGGCCGCGGCCCCGTCGTCCATGACCAGAAGTCCCTGCAGGTAGCAGCTTCGGGTGAAGACGGCCGTTGCCTTGGCGGCCGCCCGGGCGAAGACTCCTTCCCGGTGCCAGCGGTCGTCGAAGAGGTTGTAGGGGATCTGGATGGCCGACACCCCGGGATCCTCCAGGCAGGCGAGGGCCTCGGAGGGGTTCTTCGCGATGGAGATCCCCGCGTGCAGGATGGTGCCGCGGGCCACCTCCTCCTGGACGAACTTCCAGACCAGGCCGTCCCGCAGGCGTGCGTAGTCGTAGGTGTGCAGGAGGTAGTAGGGGATGCGGTCCAGCCCCAGCGTTTCCAGGCTGGTGTACAGGCTGACCCGGGCCGCTTCCCGCAGCGCGGCGTCCGAAAGCGTCTCCCAATCCTTGGGCAGATCCAGCTTGGTGCAGACCAGGAAATCGCCGCGGGCATCGAGGTCCTTGATCGTGCGGCCCAGGATCTCCTCGCTGGTCCCGTAGCCGCGGGAGGTATCCAGGAAATTGATCCCCTTCTCCCGGGCCCTCGACAGGATGCGCCGCACGTCCTCGGGGCTGACCTTGCCGGACTTGTTGGCGATGCCGTAATCGAGGCCGAACTGCACGGTTCCCAGCCCGAACCGGGAAGGCCGTTTCGTTTCGGACTTCGCCCGTTTCATCAGCGGATTCCCTCCAGGACGCCCTTGTAGTAGGAGGAGAGGCCCACCACGTCGGCGCCGAGGTTGATGAACCGGTACCCCATGGCCTGCAGTTCCTTGTAGTTGCCGGGGCCCCCCACGGTGCCGGCGATCTTGCCGTATTTCTTGCAGACCTCCGGGATCCTCCGGCGGGTCTCGATCAGCTTGGGATGGTTCCAGTCCGCCGTGGCGCCGATGCCCTGGGAGAAATCGGCGGGCCCGAAGAAGATGATGTCGATCCCCGGCAGCTGGGCGATCTGCTCCAGCTCGGGAAGCGGTTCCGGATCCTCGATCTGCACGCAGAGGAAGCGGTTCTCATTGGCCTGCTTCACGTAGTCCTTGGTATCCACGGCGCAGTAGGCGCCGTCCTGGTTGCCGCCGTCGATGGGCCGGCGGCCGATGGGATGGAAGCGGGTGGTCCAGACGGTTTTCCTGGCCTCCTCCAGGCTCATGATGTGGGGCACCATGATGCCGGAAGCGTCGGCCTCCAGGGGGCGGATGTAGTCCGAGTAGGATCCCTTGCCGACGCGCACCATGACGTCCACGTCGTAGATCTTGGCGGCGCGCACGCAGTTCTCGATCGTGGCCCAGTCGGTGGGCACGTGCTCCTGGCAGAGCCAGATGCAGTCGAAGCCCGCCTGCGCCGCCATCTCCGCGACGCGCGGATCGGCGAGGTTCAGCTTCATGCAGTTGGCCGTCTCGCCCCTGCGCAGCCTGTTCAAAACGCGGCTCTTTCTCATGTCCATGATGGCATTGCTCCTTTGATTCGCGAAACTGCGTTCGGACCGCCGGATGCGCCGGTCAGCCCTTCACGGCGCCCATGGTGATACCACGGACGAAGTATTTCTGGAAGAACAGGAATGCGGCGCCGATGAAGAAGGACCCGAAGGTGGCCCCCGCCATCAGCAGGCCGTAGTCCACCGCGGATTCCGTCCTGGTGACCTTGGAGATGCCCACCGAGAGGGTGGCCATGTTCGTGCTCTTTGTGATGATGAGCTGCCACATGTAGTCGTTCCAGGTGTTGACGAAGTAGAGGATCCCCACCGTGGCCAGCGCGGAGGTGCACATCGGCAGGATCACGTGGCGGAACGTGGCGAACTCCCCCGCGCCGTCGATGCGGGCGGCGTCCAGCAGCGCGTCCGGAATGCCCTGCATGAACTGGCGGAAGAGGAACAGGCCCAGGGGCCAGGCCACCATGGGGAGGAACATCCCGGGATACGTGTCGTAGAGCCCGTACTTGTTCATCATGATGTACAGGGGGATCAGCATCACCTGCTTGGGCAGCATCATGGCCGTCAGCAGCACCCAGAAGATCGGCTCCCGGCCGGGGAACTTCTTCTTGGCGAACGCGTAACCGCCCATGGACCCGATCAGGATGGTGAGCACGCAGGCCGATCCGGCCACGATGAAGGTGTTGAGGAACCAGCGCATCGCCTGGGTCTTGGTGAACAGCTTCACGAAGTTGTCCAGCGTGAGCTTCACGGGAAAGAAGTGCGGAGGCACCTCCATGGCCATGGAACTGGGCTGGAAGGCGCCCTTGAGCATCCAGTAGAAGGGAAAAATGAACACCAGGGACAGCAGGAATACGAGGAACAGGACCACGCCGAAGGAGATCTTCTCCCGGACGCTTCCCTGCTTCAGTTCGTTGGTTACCGTGAGCATGGGGACGGCCTCCTAGTAGCTCACGTCATCGCCCGCGTAGAGCTTCTGGGCGAGGGTGAGGAACACGATGATGACAAGCAGGATCATGCCCATGGCGGAGGCCCTGCCGTACTGGTTGTACCAGAACGCGTCCATGTAGATCTGGAACACGATGGTTTCCGTGGAATGCGCGGGTCCCCCGTTGGTGAGAAGCTGGATGACCACCCAGGTCTGGAACACGGCGACGGTCTGCGTGACGAAGAGGAAGAAGGTGGACGGCTTTAGGAGCGGCCAGGTGATCTTCCAGTTGACGGTGCGCTTGCCCGCCCCGTCGATGCGGGCCGCCTCGTAGAGCTCCTCCGGGATGTTGTTGATGGCGGCCATGTAGATGATGAGGGGCACGCCGAAGTTGAAGGTGAACACCACGACCATCAGCCAGTACAGCGTCCCCCTGTAGCCCATCCAGGCCACGGGCTTCACGCCGAAAAACCCGACGACGGTGTTCAGGAGCCCGTAGACGGGATTGAAGATCCACAGCCAGATCATGCTGATCATCACGCCGCTCACCACCACGGGCAGATAGAAGGCGGCGCGGAAGTAGGTCTGCCACCGGCTGGTCAGGGGCGCCAGGCGCAGCGCCACGAAGTAGGACATGAAGACCACCGTGGGGACGAGGAAGACGACGAACAGCATCGTGTTGATCAATGCGGTGTGGAACCTGGGATCCTGGAGGATCTCGATGTAGTTGGCCAGGCCCACCCACTTGGCGCTGACCAGATTCGCCTCCTGGAAGCCCAGGACGAAGGAACGGACCAGCGGATAGAGGACGAACAGCAGGAACAAAAGGACGCTGGGGAGGATGAACAGGTAGGCTGCCTTCTCCTTGCGCATCCGGGACCATAGGACGGCGACGGCGCTCACGAATACCCCCTTCGAAAAAAGGCAGCCCCCGCGGGGGCTGCCTTGGAAACGGAATGGCCTACTTGCCGCGGATTTTTTTCACTTCGGCAAGGTATCCGGCTACGGCGTCCTTCGGGCTCTTCATCCCGGAGTAGACGGCCTGTCCGGCGGCTGCCATCGCGATGCGGATCTTGTTGTAGTTCGGGTCCGTCAGGGCGAAGTTGCCGGCCGGGAAGCTGGCGACCATCTGGCTCTGGACGCTGTTGAATGCGTCGTTCTTGTACAGGTCCAACGCCGCCACGCTCTTGAGGGCGGGGAACTGGCCGGCGGCCGAGACCTGGGATGCCCAGTACTTGGGCTGCATCTGGAACTCGATGAAGTCCGCCGCCGCCTTCTGCTTGGCGGCGTCCTTGGCGAGGATGATGAAGCCGGTGGGGCCCATGGCGGCGAAACCGCCCTTGCCGTCCTTGGTGGGGAAGGGGACGATGGTCACGTCATAGTCGATCTTCAGCAGGCCGTCGTCGATGGCCTTCTTCATGGTGTTGGCGGAGCCCTTGTGGCCGCCGATCATCGCGATCTTGCCGCTGTTCCACATGTTCACGACGTCGGTCGCGTTCATGGTGCCGATGCCGGGGGCGAAGTAGCCCTTGTCCATCATGGACTTGATCCAGGTATAGCCTTCCACCATGCCGGGCAGGTCGGAGACGGTGGTGCCGTCCGCGTTGAACAGCGAGGCGCCCTGGCCCCAGAAGAACTGCCACCAGGTATAGTCGCCCTGTTCACTGCCGCACGCGATGGCGAACGGATAGGAGCCGGTGGGGGCGACCTTCTTCACGTTGGCCAGGAACTCCTCGAACTGCGCGGTGGAATAGGGCTTGCCGGGTCCGTTGAGGATCTCACCCTTGTAGCCCCAGGACTTCAGCAGGCCGCGGTTCACGTCCAGGCCGATGTTCCAGGCGAACCCGGGGACGCCGTGCAGCTTGCCGCCGACCATGTACAGGCTCTTGAAGCTGTCCATGATGTCGGCCTTGAGTTTTTCTGAGATGATGTTGTCCAGGGGCTGGGCCGCGCCCTGGCTGTACCAGCCGCTGGTCCTTCCCAGGTAGTCGAAGATGATCTCGGGAGGGTTGCCGCCCGCGATGGCCACGTTGACCTTGTCCACGCCGCCTTCGTAGGCCTGCAGTTCCGAGACGACCTCGACGTTCGGATTGGTCTTCATATACTCGGCCGCGAGGTACTTTTCCCAGTCGCCGAAGTCCTTAACCGTGGATTCCATGCCGGGCACGGTCTTCACGATGGGGAAGAACCAGTAGGTGATCTTCACCTTCTGCGCGCCCTTGGCCCCTTCCGCCTTTCCTCCGGCGTACGCCGACCCGATGAGGGCGACGGCCATGAGGACGGCGAGGAGAATCGAAATGCCTCTCTTCATCTTCTAACCTCCATTTGCCTTTCTCAACCGTTCAACGAACGGCATTCGCTCCTTGTAAACCGCCCGGATCCTTCCACGACGGAATCCCAGCATGCCTCATCGAAGTGTTTTATTTTTTCCCTGGGCGAGCTTGCGTAAAAATTATGAGGCACATGCTTTTTAATGTCAAGGCAATATTGCTTCCCTCCGTGCGGGCGCCAATGGGTCTCCTGTCCAACGAACAGTACCAATGTATATATCCAATGCACATAATATAGTCCGCGGGATCCGTCAATGCCCCTTTGCATGCCGCGTCTTGGCCGGTCCCCGCCTCCGCGGTTTCATGCGGGCATCCAGGGAGGGCCCCTTGCGGAGCCGGCTTCCGAGAGCGGCATACACCTCGGGAAGGTCGAAGGACCGCAGCGCCCCCCGCGGCAGGGCGGACAGGGGCCAGAGCATGATCGGGGACTCCAGAAGCGTCCGGAAGGACGGCAGGTGGTCCAGCAGCGTCACGCGGGGCTTCGTGGGGTGCAGGAGTGCGGCCAGGGCCGCGATGACGGAGCCCATGCCCTTGCCGATGAGCTCGATTTCGTCGGCCCCCTGGGAATGCAGGAGGTCCATGGACCGCAGCACGTCGTACACCCGCAGGCCCAGGATGCTTTCCGAAAGCATCTCCGCGGTGGACGCGTAGAGGAAGTCCGCGCCGTACGGTTCGAAGAACCGGCGGCTTCCGCAGGTGCATGGCATGGACTGGCCCATGCCACGCGGATCCACCGCCACCAGGGGCCTCCCTCCGGCAAACAGGCGCCGTACGGCCGGATCCGAGAGCGCCTCGGCGGCGCCGTCGGCGTTCCCGACGTACAGGCCGATCCGCCCCGTCGGCGGATGCATCCTCGGATGCTTCGGCCCGAAGGTGGTGAGGATGCACTGGATGCCCGGCGCCGTCTCCACGGCGTACTGGAAGCGGCGCGGGGAGGCGTCTTCCGTGCCGCCGTAGTTCAGGAGATTCCTGTGGTGCGGCACGCCGGAGATGCGGGGCATGCGCAGCGCGCGGCGCACGCGCGCGCCAAGATCCGGCCGCGCCGTGCGCCGGTCCGCCGGTGCCGTACGCGCCGCCTCGGCCAGCAGTTCCGCCAGGCGGACGCTGCCGGCGCGGGCCACGTCGCCGCCCGGCGCCGCGCGCAGCGTCCTGCCGTCAAGCGGCTCCACGCCGCGTTCCTCCGGGTCCACGGGAAGGCCCGCGAACTCCTGGAAGAAGCCCACCATCGCCTCCCGGTTCTCCCTGGAAAAACCGTGCCCGCCGGGTCCGGCAAAGAACCGGGCCGTTCCCCGGCTTCCCAGGAGGCGATGGATCCTGTCCACGTCGCCTGCCGCCGCGCGCGCGTAGCGGGTGTCGAAGAAGTCGTCGTACTGGGAAAGAAGCAGGGTGGGCCTCGGGGCCCCGGCGATCAGCAGGTCCGCCTGGTCCAGCCCCGCCTTGAGGATCCCCGGCGGGTTCTGTTCCGTGTCCGAAGGGACCTCGTTTTCCAGGTTGGCCAGGTAGGAACAGATGAAACAGCCGGGCGCCGCCATGGTCACGCGCGGGTCCAGCGCCATGACGTAGGAGGTGAGCGTGCCGCCTCCCGAGTTGCCCGTCACGCCCACCCGCCCGCGGTCCGCCTCTGGCCGGGAAAGCAGGTAGTCGAGGCTGCGGACGGCATCCCAGGCGCGCCAGGAGCCGAAGAACTCCCCCAGGAGCGACATCTGATTGCCGACGATGTTGTGGCCGGGGCAAAGGCGCGGAAGCGGCCTTCCGTCCGACGGGTAGAACAGCCGCCGTTCCCCCTGGCCGATGGGATCCGGCATGAGCGCGAGGAAGCCCTTGAGCGCCAGGGCCTGGCAGAAGGACTGGTAGGGCGGGTACTCCTTCCCGTCGTCGCTGTGGCCGCACAGGCCGAGGACCGCGGGAAGCGGGCCGTCGACGCGCGCGGGAAGGTAGAGGTTGGCGGAGACCACGAAGCCGGGTCGGCTTTCGAAGAGGACCTTCTCCACGCAGAATCCCTTCCCGTCGATCCTTCCCGTGACGCGCGCACGAAGCGGCGTGCGCGCAGGGAAGGTCCCGAAGGATGCGCGGATGGCGGAGCGGACGTCCTTCACGTAGCGGCGGGCGTCCCCGGCGCCGCGCAGGGAAAGCAGCCTCTCCCGCCGGCCTTCCATGACGGCCCTGACGCGGTCCACATAGGCCTCGTGGACCATTCTCGGGTAGCGGTTTCCGTCGTTTTTCACGGAGGGAAACGATAGCTCATCGGTCCATCCGCCGCAAGCGGGCGCCGTCAGGCTTCCGCGAGGACCCTCTGCAGGAACGGCGTCATGGCGTTCGCCATGCGCAGGAAGCCGAGGTCCGTGGGATGCGTTCCGTCCACCGTCGCCTCCCCGTCCCCTCCCAGCAGGGAGGCTCCGGGCACGAGGAGGATGTCCGCATCCCCGGCGGCGAGCAGCCTGCCGTATGCCGCGCGGAGGGCCGCATCGCAGGATTCCTGCCGGCGCCGGCGCGGCTCCACGAACTGCCCGTTCGTATACGCGATGTTCTCCACGAGCACGATGGGTACGCGGGGCCGCGCGGCGCGCAGGATCCGCACGAAGGGTTCCGTCCGCTCCGCCACCTGCGGGCCTTCCAGGTTGGGCAGGCAGTCCAGGACGAAGGCCGCCGCGTCGATCTCCGAGATCAGTTCCGCCATCTCCGTCTCCATCCTGCCGTTGCCGGAGAAGCCCAGGTTGACGACGGGCATGTCGAAACGGCGGCCGAGGATGGCCGGGTAGGCCATGCCGGGGCGCGACGCGCAGCCGCCCTGGACGATGGATGTCCCGTAGACCGCGAGGGGCCTGCGCGCCCCGTGGGGACGTTCCGGCCCCGGCCCAACGCGGGAGCCGCCCGGAATGCCGATCTCCACCGAGGAGACGCCATTGTAGAGGGGCAGGTAGAGGAGGATTTCCCTGTCCCCGACCGCGAGGTCCCGCGCCACCTCACGGGCATTGTGCTCCCCGTCCGGCATGCCCACCGCCAGCCAGCGCCAGGCGCCGCCCGTGCGCGCGTACAGGTCCACGCCGCTCGCGCCGGTGGAGGCCATGTGCGGGAGCGACAGGGAGGGGTTCTTCAGGGCCCAGCGCACGGAGATCCTCGGCGCGTCCGTGACGAACCGGACGCAGGCGCCCGCCGAATGCTTCGCCAGGGTCCATACCTCGGGCCGGACCCTCCCCTTGGCCCTGGCCGGGAGCCTGTCGAAGGGCTCCTCGGTGTCCGTCCAGGCCAGTCCCTCCACGAGGAGGTCGTCGGCGTCGTACCACAGGGTGTCGCCCTCGGGATCGCGCACCGCCATGTTGGGGTCCAACCGTTCGATGCCTTGTTCCAAGACGATCCTCCCTTCCGGCGGCGCGGCTTCCGGCAGGCCGTCAGCTTCCGCCTTCCTCCACGAAGTCCGCGATCAGCGCGGCCGTCCCGTCGGGCTGCTCCACGGCCGGCGAGTGGCCGCACTGCGGCACCATGCGCAGCCTGACGCGGGGCAGCAGGGCCGCGAAACGCATGGACCATTTGGGTTCGAGCAGCCTGTCCTCCTCCCCCCAGAGCAGCAGCGTTTCCTGGTCGATCTGCGGGAGCAGCGCGTCCACGGGCTCCGTGCCCAGGACCTCCCGCGTGATGCGGGAGACGCTGTTGCGTCCCTCGGGGGACAGCATCGCCTCGGCCGCCGCGTCGATGTACTCCTCGCTCACCTTGGCCGGATCGTAGAAGAGGTTGAGCCTGAGGGACCATTCTATGAAGAGACGCGTGTTCATGGCCAGCGCGATGTCGACGATGGGGCCGGACCGCGCGAGCGGCATCCAGGCATCCGCCTCCCCCTCCAAGCCGTACGGGTCGAGCAGGATCAGTCTTTCCACAGTCTGCGGGAAGCGGTGCGTGAAGTGCACGGCGATCTGGCCGCCCATCGAGTGGCCGACCAGAGTGAAGCGGGAGAGCCCGATTTCGGAGCTGAAGGCGGAAAGGAAGTCGACGAAACCGGAGATGCTGTAGGCAATGTCCGGTTTTCCGGATTTCCCGTTTCCCGGCAGGTCCACGGCGACGAGGCGCCAGGAAGACGGCAGGCGGCGCATGATCGGCAGGAACTCCGCCACCGACCCATTGTAGCCCGGCACGCAGAGCAGGGTCGCGGCGCCGCCTTCGGGCCGCGTGTCCACGTAATGGATGGGGATGCCCCCGACAGTGACGGAACGGCCCGCCAGGGCCTGCGGATCCTCGGCGTACGCGGGCCACGAGAAGACGACGGCGAGTGTGAACGTGAGGATCGGCATGCCGCGCATCGTCTCCAAACATACCACCGAAAGCGGCTTGGCGCCATGGGGCGCGGCGCCAAGCTTGGGACGGCCCCGGGGATCTTCGATGTCGCGGACCGCCGCGGGAACCCCGACGGTTTCCCCGTGGAATCCCGCGCTATCCTGGACCCCGTCGATCCGCTATTCTTGGGCGGATGACGGCGCCCGATCTCGACGACAATGCGTTCCGCGAGCTTCTCGCGATCCCGGTCCACGCGACCCGCGCGGAGATCCGGCGCGCCTACAGGCAGCGCGCGCGGGAGAACCATCCCGATTTCTTTCCCCCGGAAAACAAGCCGGCGCAGGAATTGCGCATGATCGCCCTGAACGAGGCGTATGCGCACCTCCTGAGGTTCCCGGGGGATGCGGAAGCGCCCGTGTGCGAAAGGGAACGCGCGCGGCCCGCCGTGAAGATGGCGGGGAAGCCGAAGGCCTCCCCCCCCGCGGCCGCCCGCGAATTCCGTGGGATTCCCGAAGGATCCCGCCTATGCCTACTATAAGCAGGGGTTCCTGAGTTTTTCCTCGGCCGTCCACGGCATCGCGGAGCTGTCCGGAAGCGGCGCTCCCGGGTCGAATCCGCGTTATTTTCCCCACTTCAACCCCGCCCAGGACTTTTCCCTGAGCCTGCGCCAGCTGGGCACGGCGCGCGGATACTTTTCCCGCGTGGTGGAGGAGTATCCGCAGAGCGCCTGGTGCGCGGATGCGAAGGTGAAACTGCGGCGCATCGAGGGCTTCGTGCGGATCTACAGGCGGATCCTGTCCAACCTCGGGGCCCGGGAGGATGCGCCCCAGGGATGAGTCCCGCCACCCCGGCGGCGCCCTATTCCAGGCCCTTCATCGTCGCGTAGTAGCGGAAGTACTCGTCGTACAGCGTCCAGACGGTGGGGAGCTTCCCCGTCGGGACGGGCAGGTTCTGCGTGGACAGGATCTCGAGCAGGACGTACTGCATGGCGGTGCGGACATTGAAGGACAGGAGCAGCGTCCAGTCCATGGGAAGGTAGGCGGCGTACTTGCGCTTGTCGTCCAGCTTGTAGCGCCGCGTATCCGCGTCCGAGGCCTTCGCGTAGGGATGGGCCTTTTCCAGCTTCCTGCCCTGCGCGTAGAGGTCCAGGAGCAGACGGAGGATCTCCTTGCGGTCGTAGCCCTTCGCGGTGTACAGGTCCGCCGTGGAGCGCAGCGTGTCGAAGGCGGCCACGGTGTCGAGGCCCATGACCTGGAACCAGTTGAAGCTCTCCAGGGCCTTCTTCTCGTCCGTCTGGGCGGGGAGGCGGCCCGCGGCCAGGAGGAAAAGGAGGAAGGCCGCCGCGGTCCGCCGTCCCACGGGCGGCTTCAGGGGAGGTCCACCGGGACTTCCCTGCCTTCGGCGCCGGAACGGTAGACGGCGTCCAGGAGCGCCATCATGACGACGCCCTGTTCCGCGGTGGCGGGCGGCTCCGCCTCGCCCCGGAGCGCGGCGGCGAACTTGCGCGCCTGGATCTCGAAGGGCTTCACGTCCTTGGTCTGGAACTGCGGCACGACTTCGGCCGGCCGGCCGCCCACCTCCGTGATCAGGGTCAGTGGCTTGTCGTCCATGAAGCGCACGCCGGCCTTGCTGCCCAGAATCTCGATGTAGGTCTCGCTCCTTGCGTTGACCGCCCAGGCCACGTCGAGCTTCATGGTGGCCCTTCCCGGCAGGCGGATGAAGGCCGCCACGTAGTCGTCCACGTCGAAGGTGCCTTCGTAGTCCGGGGGGCCGGCCCACATGCTGACGTACTTGTACGCCTTCATGTCCCTGCCGAAGACCGCGTAGTCCATGGCGCTCGCAGTCCGCGGCTTCCAGAACCCCGTGAGCCAGAGGGCGAGGTCCAGGAAGTGGACCGAGATGTCGATGACGCACCCGCCGCCCGACTTGGCCTTGGTGGTGAACCAGCCGCCCATGCCGGGGATCCCGCGGTGGCGGCGCAGGACGATGTTCACGTGGTAGATGTCGCCGAAGAAGCCTTCCTCCACGTACTGCTTTACCAGTTGGCTGTCCGCCCGCTGGCGGTTCACCATGCCGAGCTGGAAGACCTTGCCCGCCTTGGAGGCGGCGTCGGCCATCTCCCGGGCCTGCGCGGCGTTCAGGGCCATCGGCTTTTCGCAGAACACGTTCCGGCCCGCCCGGAGGGCCTCCACCGCGACGTCCCGATGCAGGTGGTTGGGCACGCACACGTAGACGGCGTCGAGGTCCGCCCTGCCGATCATCTGCCGGAAGTCCGTGTACCGTCCCTTCACCCCGAAGCGGTCCGCCTTCTCGGCGAGCCGTGCGCCGTCGACGTCGCAGAACGCGCAGATCTCCGCCTCCGGCACGGCGGCCCGGATGGCCTCCGCGTGCACCGTGCCGATGGTGCCCAGGCCCACGATTCCGTACTGCAGCTTCCTTGTCATGCCTCTCCTCCCTTGCGCACCACGGCGATGTGCAGATCCTCGAGCTGCTTGGCGTCCACCTCCGAGGGCGACTCGTCCATGGGGGAGACGCCCAGCGTGTTCTTTGGGAAGGGAATCACCTCCCGGATGGTCGTCTCCCCCGCCATGATGGCGGCAAGGCGGTCCAGGCCGAGGGCGATGCCTCCGTGCGGCGGCGGGCCGTAGCGGAAGGCGTCCAGGAGGAAGCCGAAACGCTTCTGCGCCTCCCCGTCCGTGATGCCGAGGATCCGGAAGACCCGCTTCTGCAGCTCCGGATCGTGGATGCGGATGGAGCCGGAGGCGATCTCGAAGCCGTTGAGCACCAGGTCGTACAGGTCCCCCTTCACGGGGCCCGGGTCCTTCTCCAGCGTGGGCAGGAAGCGCTCCTGCGGCATGGTGAACATGTGGTGCGCCGGATCCCACTTCTTCTCCTCCTCGTTCCACTCGAAGAGGGGGAAGTCGACGATCCAGCAGAAGCGGAACGCGGCGGCGTCGATGAGACCGAGCTCCCGGCCGAGGCGGCTGCGCACCGCCCCCAGGGAGGCGCAGGCCTTCCTCTTCTCGGCGCCCACCATGAGGATGAGGTCTCCCGGCTTGGCGCCCAGGGCCTTCACGATCTCCCCCGCCTGCGGGGCGTAGAACTTGGCGATGCCGCCGTCCAGCCCGGTTTCCGTCACCTTCATCCAGGCGAGTCCCGCGGCGCCGAAGACCTTGGCGGTCTCCTCAAGCTCCGTGATGCGCTTGCGGGAGAACTCCCCGCAGCCGGGCGCCACCAGGGCCTTCACGGCGCCCTTGTCGGCGAGGACCTTCTGGAACACCCCGAAGCCGCCTCCGGCGACGAACGGGGCGAAGTCCCTCATCTCCATGCCGAAACGGAGATCCGGCTTGTCGGACCCGTAGCGGTCCATCGCCTCCTCATAGGACATCCGCTGGAACGGGACGGGAAGGTCCAGGCCAAGGGTCTTCTTGAAGACGTGGGGCAGGAGGCCCTCGACGAGGGAGAACACGTCCTCCCGGGACACGAAGCTCATCTCCATGTCGATCTGCGTGAACTCCAGCTGCCTGTCCCCGCGCGCGTCCTCGTCCCTGTAGCAGCGGGCGAGCTGGAAGTACCTGTCGAAACCCGAGACCATGAGCAGCTGCTTGAAAAGCTGCGGGGACTGGGGCAGCGCGTAGAACCTGCCGGGGTTAGTGCGGGAGGGCACCAGGAAGTCCCGCGCCCCCTCCGGGGTGGAGCGGATGAGCGTGGGCGTCTCGATCTCCAGGAAACCCTGCGCGTCCATGTGCTCCCGCACGGCGAAGGCCACCGCGTGGCGCAGCGCGATCTTCCTCTGCATGGAGAAGGAGCGCAGGTCCAGGTAGCGGAACTTGAAGCGCAGGTCCTCCCGCGCGTCCGTCTTCTCGTCCACCATGAAGGGAAGCGTCTCGCAGCGGCTGAGGATGGAAAGGACGGCCGCCTTCACCTCGATCTCCCCTGTGGGCATGTGGGGGTTGGCCATGGCGGGCGGCCGCGGCCGCACAGTGCCCTCCACCGCGACGCAGTACTCGAACTTCAGCTCCTCCCCGAGGGCCTTGAGGTCCGCGGCGGCGTCCGCGTCGATCACCACCTGGGTGATCCCGTAGCGGTCCCGCACGTCGATGAACCGGATCCCGCCGTGGTCGCGGTGCCTGTGCACCCAGCCGTTCAGGACGACGGTCTTCCCGGCATCCGTGGCCCGCAGGGAACCGCAGGTGGCGGTCCTCTTCATGCTTTCCATGGCGGTGACTATAGCGGAGAGGCAAGGGCAGGGCAAGGAGCGCGCCTGTCGGGCCAGCGGACGTGCTCCTGCCCCCTGCATCGCCTTTCAGGTCCTGTTCCTCATCGCCCCGCGGCGCATCGGCGGCGCGATCGTCGAACAGGCGTGCGGAGCGAAGGCGCGAAATTCCCCTTTTGGGGAATATCGCCGGATTGAACGGCGGTGCTATCCTGCGCCCCGACCCGTCCGCAGGGCGGGAATCTCGGAGAAGAATCCGGAGGGGCTATGAGACGGTTATCGGCGATCATGGTGGCGGTGGCGCTCGGCGTCTGTGCCGCCACGGGCCTGGGGGCCGAGGGAAAACCCGGCGTGGAGATCGCGCTGGGGACGGACCTGGGGGTTGGATTCTACAGCGACGCGGTTGTGGGACTTGGCGCGACCATTGGGGCTGCGGCGGAGCTGCCGGAAGGCATCGAAGCGATCGCGCTGCGGGCGGGTGGAGAGCTCTTTTTCCAGACGAGCAGCTCGACGCAGCACAGTCAACAGGACTACTACGGCATGGTGACGGGGGAAGTGCGGTGGTTCGCGTTCAGGAGCATCGAGGCGCTGGCGGCGGGGTCGGTGAGGCTGAGCATAGGGCTTGGGGGAGGATGGACGTCGGATACCGCCAGCGGCACGACGGCGGGGATGGCGGGATTTCTTTGCTGGCCGAAGCTGGCGGTGGTCTACCCAGTCGGGCCGGTTGAGCTGTCGCTGGGCGGGGGCTACGAGCTGATTGCCGGGACGGCGACGGTGAAGCAGGTGGCGACGGTGTCTTTGGGCTGTCGGTACGCGTTGAAGGTGGGAGGCGGGAAATGAAGGCGACGGGACGATGGTGGGTAGTGGCGCTGGCGGCAATCGTGGGACTGGCGCTCGCGGGTTGCAGTGACTTCAACACCAACGGGGATGAGATCCAGGGGGTGAGCAGTGGGACAAACGCTGACTCGACCGACGGGACGGAGACGGCCGACGAGACGGGAACGGACGGGCTCGAGTACACGCTGAACGACGCGAAGACGGCTTACTCGGTGAGCGCGGGCACGGTGACGAGCGGCGACGTGGTCATTCCGTCCACCCACGAGGGGCTTCCGGTCACGGAAGTCAAATCGGGGGGATTCAAGGAGATCGACGGGATCACGAGCGTGACGTTGCCGTCGTCGATCGTCACGATTGGGGCCGGGGCGTTCTACCATTGTAGTTTCTCCCAGATCACCATCCCGAGCTCGGTGACGACGATAGGAACCTCCGCGTTCGCGTACAGCAGCATCTCGAGCATCGATCTCGCCTCGGTGACGACAGTCGGGGGTGAAGCCTTCGAAGGCTGCACGAGTCTGCAGTCGGTGGATGCGGGCGCGGTCACCTCCCTGGGAAGCGCATGCTTCGCGGAATCCACTGCACTGAAGTCGGTGGTCCTGTGCGACTCTCTCACGTCGATTGAGGATGCCACCTTCGACTACTGTTCATCCTTTGATACGATCGATCTGCCGGATGGCCTTGCGAAGATCGGTGGAAGGGCGTTCCGAAACACCAAGCTCACGAGCGTCACCATCCCGGCGGGAGTGACGAGCATCGGCGTCCAGGCGTTTCAGCTGTGCTCCTTGCTCGCATCCGTGACGGTCCTTGCCACGACGCCTCCAACGCTCGAAGTTGCGGCATTCAGCTCTGACCCGACGGTCTACGTTCCGTCTTCAGCGGTCAGCGACTACGAGTCGGCCAGCTACTGGAGCGACTTGACGATCGAAGCCATTTCCTCCTGATGCCGAAGGGCGGTTGTTCGGGCCCGCCAGCCGGTGGGCCCGAACTTCGGGCATTCAGCCCCCGTCAAGCAGGGGCCGCACGAGCTGCGGTGCCGCCGTCGACGGCCTCGTGACCGGACTCGCCGTCCGGATCCCCGGCCAAGAGCCCCGGCGGCGTGGATCGTCGAACGGGCGTGCGGAGCGAAGGCGCGAAATTCCCCTTTTGGGGAATATCGCCGGATTGAACGGCGGTGCTATCCTGCGCCCCGACCCGTCCGCAGGGCGGGAATCTCGGAGAAGAATCCGGAGGAGC
>Ga0153915_10000639_pt1 | contig 32355 bp, 46 predicted proteins | sample Opewatmetagenome_2_FD_107003 | JGI IMG/M metagenome (GOLD analysis project Ga0153915, IMG submission 107003) | Freshwater wetland microbial communities from Ohio, USA - Open water 3 Core 3 Depth 3 metaG | ecosystem: Environmental > Aquatic > Freshwater > Wetlands | place: USA: Ohio, Lake Erie... | reverse complement strand
ATAATACTGCAACGTTTAATGCTGTTAACGATCAATTAACCATTGGTTATAAATCAGCTACACAATGGGAAATTTTTTATAATAATAGTGTTGTATTGAGTTTAGTTTAATAACGATGCAATCTCCATATTTAGCATCTTATGCTCCGTATAAAAATGTTAATGAAACTGAGGCGTTTCAGTATATACGCCTTAGTACATTACCTACATCACCTATTTCGATGAATGACTTTCAACAGCATTTAAGAATAGATGCGCCATTAGAGCAAACAGATTATTTAAATATGATTATTTATGCAGCAATACATTATGCAGAAGAATATATGAGCATGACATTATTGCCTACTAAATGGAGAACGTATCGAAATAATTTTGATGCAAATGCTTTTGAGTTAAGAAAAGGTTATTTTAGATCATTAGAAAAATTTCAATATTTAGATATTGATACAGGGTTATGGACTGATGTTGATACAACAATTTATCAAGCAGTATCAAAAGAATATTATGGACAAATTCTATTATTGAGTGATCAAAGATTTCCGTATGAAAAAATACAAGCTCAAGATAACGCTATTCTTATCGAATTTACATCAGGATTAAGTAGTACATCAACTATTTTTGTACAACATTATCCAGATTTGAAATTTGCTTTATTACAACATTGTGCATTCTTATACGAAAATCGCGGTAATGATGTTGCAGTAAATTCAGGAAGCGGAGCAAATTTAATTCCGCAAATGATTTTAGATGTTTATGAAAAATACAAAGCCGTAAGTATATTTGGCGGTATGATTTTTAGTACTAATGTTTCTAATATTTGAAATATTAATTTATTCACTTAATTAAATATGGCTAGATTAAAGACATATATAAAAACATTTGATCGAGTAGATATAGGGTCAATGAATAGTCGAATTTATATTTATGATAGAAATATTTTACCTCCATTACAAGGAGGAATTAGTTTTACTGAAAATTTTACACCAAAATTAGAATGTTGGGCATCAATAGAAACAACAAGCGATGAAACTATTTTTGATCAAACTAATGTTGGCACTCAATTTGGAGCGGTAGAAAGACCTATTACACATAATTTTTATATTAGAGGAGTTCCGGCAATCCCTATTATAAACGTACCTATTTTTTCTGGAACTGGAATTGATGATTTAACTATTAGCGGGACATTTTCAGGAATAATAAGAGAAACATATTTAATAGTAATTGATAGCATTGGAACTGTAGATACTTTTAAATGGTCTATCGATAATGGAACAACTTGGATTGCTGAAAATGTAGATATAACAAGTACTGCACAATTATTAGACAATGGAGTTTCTATTACATTTGCAAGTATTACAGGACATACAGTAAATGATAGTTGGAGCATATTGGCATATCCAATTATAAGAATATCAAGTCAAGATTGGGTGTTTTATCAAAATAAATTTATGCCCGATCAATATTGTTACGATATTTTAAGTGTAATGAATTTTGGAACTGAAGGTAGATTTTTGAAATTAGCATCTAATTTAAGAGGCGCAGGCGACGTAACAGCGAACTATACATGATTAAATTTGACATACAAGCTGATCCGCAAAATGCTCAATCATTTATGGTTATGGAAAACATTGACGTTAATGTAGCGAGGGGATTGCGTCAAGGTTTTTATTTTGCAGGAAAAGATATGGTTCGTTATTGTCGAGGAATGATCAATGATAAAAGCAAAACTGGTCGTTTATATATGTTAAGTAAAGAAAGAACAGTTAAGGGAATAAAAAAAATAAGAAAAGTTAAACATCAAGCTTCATCGCCAGGACAATTTCCAGCAAATTTCACTGGAAAATTGAATGATAGCATAGATTTTGAAGTTAAAGGCTGGGATGAAATGTTGTTTGGTGCTAGAGATCAATATACAAAGCATGGCGTTGATTACGGCAAATATTTAGAAATTGGAACAAAAAGAATGGCTGCAAGACCATTTTTAAAACCGACAATTGAAGCAAGACAAAAAAATTGTCAGGGATTTGTTGTTCATGAAGTTAATAAAGCAATAGGTATTAAATAAATGAAGTATCAAGACGTTGTTAGAAGATTACAAACATATTTACCTTATTATACAGGCTATTTTAGCGAAGAGCTTGATGTAACTTCTTTATCTAGCGTTTCTAATGTGATTACTTGTGTTACCTCTACGGCGCATGGGTTAACAACTAATGATTATGTTTTTATAAGTGGTGCATTAGTTCCAATTCCAATTACAACTTTGACATTTGATGATAATCAAGGGCAAATAGTTTATGACGCTATAAACGGAATATTGGTAAATGGTATTTATCAATTCATGAATCGAGCATTATCAGGAAATACCGTTGAGAATTTAGGGACTAAAGTCGCTTTCGCAACTACTAGCGTTGATCATGATTTGTCCATGGGTTGGCAAACGCAAGTACAAGTTAGTGGTGCGGATCAGGATGAATATAACGGAACACATTATTTATTACAAGTATCAAATAGAGAGAATTTTGTTTATTTAATGTCTGATGATGCGGATACTCCAGCCACAGGCGATATTACTTTCTTACAAGATTTAATTTATGGATTTAATGGTTGGGTAAAAGTTACGGTTGTTGACGATTATACTTTTACTTACGAGGCAACTGGAGATATTCCTGATGTTACTGCCGCTGGAGATATTATTTTACGTACAATACCTAGAATATCAGGAGCGTTAACAATTGAAACCGCAGTATTAGCTTATACAAAACATTCCATAAATAAAATATGGGGTTTTGTAGTTATGGAAAATGATGTTGCTTCAAAAGATAGAGGGACCCCAAATGATGCAATAATGCAGGCAAGAAGTGGTTCTAATTATTATCGTCAATTAATGATACAGGGATTTACATTTTATGTTTTTGTTCCAACAACTTATAAAAATGTAACAGGACAAGAACAAAAATATTCAGGTGGTATTGAAGCAAGAGATTTTATACAAGATTTAACTCCTGCTATTTGTAAAACATTATTAAGATCAAAGTTTCCTACTGGTTTTTCTGAAATTAGTAGTGATCCTTTGGTAATAGATCAACATGGAGCTTACGAATACCAAGAAGCTTTTTATATTCATAAATTTACATTTCAATCTACTTATTATCTTAATATTACCGATGCATTTGATAGGCTTGATACTCGAGCATTTCGTGATGTGTATTATGATTTTAATAATTTATTAGAGAATTATAACTCTGGTAAAACAGAGATGACTGCTCACGTCGATTTAGACGATGAGCCTTTAACTTAAAATTGGGGCATATAATTATGAGTTCTATTTTACAACCTCGTGTTACAGCTACTTTAGTTGCTGCTAATTCACAATCAACTAATGAAGAACAAAAGATTTTAATAGTAAATCAAATGGCTTCTACTGGTACGGCTACTGCTGGAGATTTATATAAAGATGTTTTAATGTCTGATTACAATACATTATTTGGTAGAAGATCGATAATTAGTAATATGTTAAGAACAACACAAAACGTTTTTGACTTAGCTTTATCTAAAATTCGTATTGATGTTATTCCATTAGATGATCCTTCTTCTGGCACTCAATTTGAAGCTGATATTGTATTTAGTGGAATAGCCACTGAAGATGGAGAATTAACTTTTATTATTGGGTCGGAAAATGACAATAAATATGTTATAGATGTATCTAATACTGATACAGCGGCTAATATAGCAACCGCTTTAGTTGCAGCTATAACAGACGATACAAATGCTCCATTTACTGCTACATTAGATACAGCAACAGTAAAAATCAAGTCAATACATAAGGGGACTATTGGAAATAATTTATCAATAAAAATGGATGGAACTGTTGACGGAGTAACATACGCATTAACAATTACGCCAGGAACGGGTTCTCCTGTTTTAACTAATGTATTTGATGTAATTGGTATTACAAGATATCAAAGAATAGTTTGGTCTGATAAATTTGATTTAGATACTGTTGTAGATTTTCTTGATAATAGATTTAATACTGTAAATTCTATACAAGACGGAGTTGCAATAATTACTTCTAGCGACACTTTAGCAAATCTTAAAACATTGGGTAATAGTTATAATTCACAATCATTAACTATTTTAAATGGCGGTCCTTTACAAACAAGTTCTACTTTTAAAGGTAGTTTAATTCTTGAAATATCTGAAAAATCTTCTGCATGTTTCGCTGCTTTTTGCGCAATTAAATTAACAGATAGTGCAAATTTAACTTCATTTATTACTGCTTCAGTTACATCAAATGATGCATTAGGTGGAATGCATATGGCTTCATTTCCATATTTTAACACCTTAATGCTAAATCATATTCCATGTGATACTAATTTATATTGGACACAAGATGAGCAAGATGAATTAGTTGACGCAGGAATATCAATATTCGGAAATGATCAAAATAATAATAATGTTATTTTATCTACTACTTTGACGACTTATAAAACGGATGTTTCGGGAAATCCAAATAATTCTTTTAAATATTTAGAATATGTTGATACTGAAGTTAATTGTCGTGAATATTTGGTTGTACAAACAAGATCTACATTTAGGCAATCTCGTTTGACCCAAGGTGATACATTGCCCGGATATAATATGGCTAATGCACAAATGATAGGATCATTTGTTGATGGTGTTTTTAGTTATTTAGGTCAACAATCATTAGTTCCTACTGGAACATTGACCAATGGATTAAGTGCTGCAAAGTTTTTTAAAAATAATAGATCAATAACTATAGATTATGCTTCAGGCAAAGCAACAATTTCGATGCTTTTACCTATAGTTACACAATTACGTGAAATGGATTACATAATCCAAGTAACATTTAATATTTAATGAGGTGATAAAATGGCTGATAGAATAGGTCTAAATAATTTAGTATTCACTATAAACAATGTACAAATTCCATATAAACCAAATTCATTAAGTTTTAATGATGGTAAAGGCGAATACAAAACCAGAGCAATGACCGCTGGTGGTGGGGCTGTAGATGTTATTTATACAGTTGACGCAGAATCAAAGCTTGCAAAAATAAAATGTACAGTTGAGGCTACTGATTATATGGTTGATTTATATAATCAATGGAAAGATGCTATTTTTGTAGCATGTTCATTAATTGGAACACAAGTTGGTTCAATAACTGATACTTTTTCGAGATATTTTAATACAATGACACTATTAACAAATGCAGAAATAAAAGCATCTTCAGATGGTGAATTTGAAATTGAATTTTCTGGTTCTCCTGTTGCATAATATTAATTAAGATAACGAGGTTATAATGTCTGAAAAACAATTTAGATTTGATTTAGAAGTATCAATTAAATATATGGATACGCCTTCTGCGATGAACAGTGAGGCGGACCATTTAATACTTTTAGCTCCGTCATATAAGCATTATCAAAATGGCAAAGTTAATGATATTAAAAAATATTTAAAATCCGCACAAGCAATTTCAGCTTCTCTGGCTGCTCCATTATTAATGTCGAAAACCGCTGAAGAATTAAAAGCATTTAGCGATAGAGCAAAACAATTAGCTACTAATGAAGAGCAAAAAAGAGCTACTTGGAAAGAAATAATTGATCAATTGCAATCTGATAAAAATTTCGATAATAGATTTTTTCAATTACTGATTGATTTATTTTGTGATGGTTGTTGTTTGGTTAATGGTACCACTAAACTAACAAAAGAAGTTTGGCAGACAATTTGTGAAACTGATAGCGTTTTATATGAAAGAATTTGCGGAGAGTATGTCGCAAATTTTTTGAACTATTGATTAGTGATTTTGAATTAGAAGAAATTGAAGAATTAATCGCTAATCTAGCTATATATTATAAAGGTGCTATTTCAATATTAGAGTTGGAACAAATTCCATTATCTAAAGTGTTCCAACTCAATAAATTTGCAAATAAAAGAGAGCGACAAATTAAACAAGAAATGTCTAAAGTTAATTCGAGAAAATAAATGAGTTTTAATATAGCGTGGACTGTTAAAATTATAGATCAATATACGGCAGTCACAAAAAAAATAATACGAAGTGCCGAAGAATTGACCGAAAAAATGACTAAATTATCTCGTGGATTCTATGCAACTTCAAGATTTGGTCGTGAATTATCTCGAATGGGCACAGATTTAACTAAAAAATTTTCATTAATAGGCGGCGCAGTAACAGGAGTAGCAATTCATACGGCAGCAGAATATTATAATTCTATGGATAAGATAAAAATTATAACAGGAGCTACGGAAGAGCAAATGAATAATCTAGCAGATGTAAATGAAAGATTAAGTAAAACAACTCTAAGCACTAAAGACGATTTAGCTAAAGCTGAAATTGTTATGTATCAGCGAGGAGTTAAAACAGTTGAGCAAATGGATAAAATATTATCAAGTGCCACGAGATTAAATATTGCTCTCGGCACTGATTTAACTAACGGGGTAAATATTTCCATGTCAGCGATGAATTTATGGAATAAAAGCTACGATGATTTGCCAAATATAACAAATAGATTAATAGCTGCCGCCTCAAAATCAGGAGCAAGTGCACAAGATTTTAATGAAGCGTGGAAAGAAGGAGCTGCGGTTGCGAAAAAAGCAGGTTATAACATGGAGGAATACACTAGCGATCTTGCATATTACGTAAGAATACAAGGTTCCGCTGAAGGCGCAGCAAGTAGTATGAATATAATGATCAAGACATTATCTCTTGCTCTTGAAAAGCAAGGTATTCATACGGGTAAATTAAAAAGTTTATCCGATATCATTGATGTAGTTAATAAAAAACACATGTCTCAAGGAGAAATGTATAAAACATTTGGACGCAGTACAGTGTTTTTAACTCGAATGATGAACGATACCGATGGATTGAAAAATTTTAATAAGGAATTAGAGAAATCAGGTGAAATATCGCAGCAATTAGTTGAATTACAATATGGAGACTTAAACAATCAACTTAAAAGATTACATCAGGCTTATCAAAATTTAGAATTAGCGATCATTAAACCAGATATGATCAATAAATTGAATATAGTTATGAATTGGATTATAGGTTTAATAAATGAAATATCCGAAGGTAGCCCTGTTTTATTTTCTTTTATAAAATGGATTGCATTAATAGCTATGGTTATAGGACCGACATTAATAGCCTTAGGTCATTTTTACATGGGATTTGTTCTTTTAGAAAAATTAAAAGTAATAGTCGGCATACTTAAATTATTTGGTTTTACAATAGCAGGAATAGTAAGTCCAATTGGATTAGCCGTTACTGGAGTTTTAGCTTTAAGTTTAGGATTTTATGAACTATATAAACATTGTAAAGTATTTCATGACTTTGTTGATAGATTGATTGCAAAAATGGCTACGCTTACAAACGCATTAGGGATTACTGCCACAACAACGGCAATCGTCAAAGGAAAATCCGTATCAACTACATCATTTAATCCAATGACACCAATGACAGGAATGTCTATCGCCACTGCGCCAGTTAACCCAATAGGCTCATTAATAATGATGTTAGCTCAGCATTTTTCAAAACCACAGCAAATAGCAGTTGATATAAACGTTAATGATAAAAATAATGTAGTTGGATCAGTGCATACGAAATCTCCAAATAATGCGCTTACTTCATCTGTTCAAAGAGGTAATAATATGCCTCAAGTAGGTGCATTTTAATGTTAACTTTATTCGATAGATTATATCCAGCTTCTTATAAAGGAATTTCATTCTTCTATGCAACCGGCTCTAAAACTCATGGAAGAAAAAAAGTATTACATGAATATCCAGGAAAGGATTTTGATTTTGTTGAAGATTTAGGAAAGAAATTAAGAGAATTTAAAATAACAGCAGTAATCAGTGGAACATTAACTTATGAAATAAATCGACAGCAATTTGAAAGTGCATTGCTCGATTCTTCTGTTGGAATATTAATACATCCTTTTTATGGTGTTGTTAATTGTGTAGTAATGGGCGACTGGACGGTAACTGAAGAACCAACAAATATTGGTAGTGCGGTATATGAAATAACTTTTAGAGAGAATCAACCAAATGTTTATCCAACGCCGGCTACAAATAATTTTACAAATATTATAACTACATTTAATACTGTTTATGATACTGTAATTTCCGATTTAGGAGTTAATTATATTATAGAATATTATAATAATATTAATTATATTTCGCAAAAAATGACTAATATTACTAATCAATTTAATGCTTATAGTAAAAATACTAGTTCTCCGAATCAAGTAGATTTAAACAATTTTACAAAAGCTTCTTCCGATTATAGTGCAAATATTTATTCTATTGTTTCATCGCCAACCGATTTTGCTGATTATACAGTAAATTTAGTACAAACATTTGATGCTATTTCAGATAGCGAACAAGATAGATTTAATATGAATTATAACATGTTTGGAATTGGCGAGAATGATATTCCTGTGCCACAAACAACTGAATCATTAATTGAAAGAGAAAATGATAGAATTTTAATAAATGGTTGTTTAAATGTTTTATTTTTAGCAAATATGTATTTTTCAGCGACTCAATTGACTATAACTAATGAAAACGAATTAACTAATATAAATACAAAGACAGAAACTGCATATAGTTATTTATTTTCTGATCCTACAAATATTTATATGTCAACTGATCTGGTAAATGCTATTCAAGAATTAAGAGTAAATGTAAAATCTTTTTTCGACAATGAATCTTTGACGATTAATAAAATAACCAGTATAAATGCTAAAAATATACCTGTTAATGTCTTAACTTATCAATATTATGGAAGTTTAGATAATGCTTCAGATATTATAAGTCTAAATTCTATAACAAATGCTAGTTTAATATCTGGTAATATTAAAATTCTAACGAGTTAATATATGTTTTATTTAATAGCAAATGGCAATAGATATGAAAACTGGAAAAGTGTTTCAGTTGAAAAAAGTATTGAAAGACTTTGTGGTAGTTTTGAATTTGAAGCAACTTATTCGTCAGTTAATACTTTTCCATTAAAAGTTGGAGATCCTATTCAAATCGTAATTGATAAAACTACATTAATTAATGGTTTTATTGAAAAAGTAGATATTAATTATAGTGCAAATTCTCATTCAATAAAATTGAGTGGAAGAGATTTATCTTGTGATATTGTCGATAGTACTTTAGGAAATGCTATAGAATTTTCTCCACCTACAACTTTAAAACAAATAATTGAAAAAATTATATCCTTTTTAGGTATAACTAACATAAAAGTTATAGAAGATACAACAATTGATCCTTTTTCATCTGGTGAAATTGAAAGTGGAGAATTTGGAATAAATGCTTTTGAATTAATAGAAAAATATGCTAAAAAGAGACAAGTAATTATAACTACAGATGCCGATAGCAATATATTAATTACCAATGCTGAAAATGTTCCTTTATATGATACTGTTTTAGTATTTGATGGTACGCAAAATGCAATGATTAAAAGCTGTAATGCTGAATATGATAATACTAAAAGATTTTATAAGTATATTGCAGGTACTCAAGATAATGATAGCGCTAATAATACAAATCTTTCTGATCTAGTTCAAACGCCAAGTCCTTTACCACTAGAAGAGGAAGATGATTCAACTGATACTGATTCAGTAAAAAATACTGTTAGTGTTTTTGCATCTTCTATAGATTCAGAAATAAGAACTAGTAGAATATATAATTTTGTTTCTGAACAATCAGATACTCAAACAGGTATTGGGAATCGCGCTCAATGGGAAATGCTTTTTAGAAAATACCATGCGTTTAAACAAACATATGTATTAGAAGGTTTTTATGCCTTACAAGATAATATAATTTGGCAACAAGGAAGAAATGTAAAAGTTATAGACAGTTTTTCAAATGTAAATGATACTTTATTAATAACTGACGTTAAATATAGTTATGATTTAAATGGAGGTTCTGAAACAACTTTAACATTACTACCTAAAAATGCTTTTATTTCAAAACCAGGATCAGATACTAAAAAGAAACAAACAGAAGGAGCTCAAGTTGATGCTAGTGCATATTTTGATAAAACAGGCAAAACATGATGAAACAAATATTACAAGGTCTACATAATAAAGTAAAACAACTTACTCAATATGCATATATATCCTTTAACAAAGGGGATAGTACTGCTAACCCTCTGACTCAAATTTCGACGTTGGGAGATAATGCAGCAAATGCACAACGAATAAGTCCGTATGGGTTATTTAGCAATCCGCCAGTAGGTACAAAAGTAGTTTATTGGGCTATTAATGGACATATTGAAAATAAAGCCTGTATTCCATTTTGTCAAGCTGAAAGAATATCTGGACTTGAAACTGGAGAAGTTGCTATAGGATCACCTTCTACTGGTAGTTATATTATTTTTAAAGCTAATGGTGATATTAATATAGTATCAGAAAAAGATATAAATTTAACAGCGGCTGGAAACGTAAATATTAATGGTGTTCAAATTAACACAACTGGAACTACTAATTTAGGTAGTGGTGGTTCGGCAATCGCCCGTGTTGGGGACACTGTCAAAGTTGGCAATGAAATAGGAACGATAACATCAGGTGGGGGTAATACATCTATATGAGTAATACTGATATTTATGTCGATGTTGATGTCAAATTAAATGATAAAGGCTATTTTGATATTTATTGGGTAAACGGTGACTTAGGTAAAACTAAAGGATTTGATACTGCAATAAAAATGTCATTGATGTGTGAACGTAGAGCATCATCAAGTGAAATAGCTACACCACAATTACAACGTGGATGGATGGGAAATTTATCAAATGATGTAACAGGTTTTGAAATAGGTTCTAAATTATGGCTTTTGCAACAAGCTAGAGCAAATATAACGACATTGAATGCAGCTATAACGTATGCTAATGAATCGTTACAATGGATGATCGAAGATGGTTTATGTACAAATATTAATGTAACAGGTACTTTAAAAAATTCAGATATTATATTGAATATTCAAATAATAGAAGGTAGAAATACGATAGGCAGTTATACATATTCATTGTGGCAAAATACTTTTACAAATATTACTTAAAAAATAAAAATTATGTCAATAGTCTATCCAGATTCAATAAAAGATATAGTAAATAAAACTGAAACAGATTTTAAAGCAATAGTTCCAGAAGCCGCACCAACAATACGAGAATCATGGATTGGTGCTGATATAATTGCATTCAGTGCTAGATTGTATGATTATTATACGAACTTAGAAATATCACAATCGTATTTATTCCCAAATACAGCCAAAGGAAGTTTTTTATATATCTGGGGAAGTTATAGAGGTATGCAACCCTATTCAGCAACAGAGGCATCTGGGAATTTTGTTGTAAATGCAATTAGTGGAACTCTTGTTCCAAACGAGACTATAGTTCAATCTTTAACTAATTTACAATATTCATCAACAGCCGATTCATATGCTTATACTCAAACAATAATTATTTCATCATTGACTAGAGTTGGAAATATTGCTTATGCTACAACTGCATCAAATCATTTATTAGCTAGTAATATTACAGTAACAATTAGCGGGGCGGATCAATCAGATTATAATAAAACTACTGTAATAGCCGTAACAGGGGCAAATACATTTACTTATGCAGTAACCGGAAGCCCTACTACTCCTGCTACTGGTACGATAATTTGCTCTGCGGCTATTGCGATAGTACCAATAGAAGCGTCTGATTTTGGAAGTGATTATAATCAATCATCAGGTGCCCAAATCTCATTTTTAAATCAAATATCAGGAGTTAATAGTGTTGGTTATGTAGATTATATTGGTATTGAAGGAGGTCAGGATAATGAAACAGATTCAGATTTTAGTATAAGATTAAATTATGCTAATGCAAATCCTGTTTCTCAATATAATGTTTCTCAAGTTACTATTGCAGCTAAATCAATTAGTGGGGTAGATAGAGTTTGGGTACAGCCTATAACTCCAATCGTCGGACAAGCTACTATATATTTTACAATATTAGAAAACGGCGAAACAGTAATCCCAGATATTTCTCAAATAGCAGAAGTTAAAGATGCAATATTACCATTACAGCCAATAAATAATGATGAAAATGATTTATTTGTGTATGCCCCAACTCCTATATATGTAGATTTTACTTTTACAGCTTTGAGTCCAAATACATCAACGATGTTTAATGCTATTGTTGCAAATTTAGAACAATTATTCTTAGAAACCCCACAAATAGCCGAAAATTTAACAGAAGATACTTATAGAGCCGCAATTCAACAAACAATTGATCCAAGTAATGGGCAAATAGTTAAATCTTTTACATTATCTGAACCTATAGGAGATATAATTATAGGTACGGGAGAATTAGCATTATTAGGAACGGTAACACAACCATGAAATATCCTACTTATTATACAGATCCAACTAGAATAAATAAACAAACTGATTTTAAGGCAAATACTAATGAACAAAATTTACAGTCTTTAATTCAATATTTACCTAGTGGGAAATTATATGAAGCAAAAAATATTGAAGATAGCAATTTAAGAAATTATTTATTAGGATTTTGTCCTCAAATTACAGCAGCGGATGAAAAATTTATTGAATTATTAGATCAATATAATCTTTGGTCCACAACTGAATTGATAGAAGAATTTGAATCTTTTTTAGGTATTCCAGATGATTGTTTTGCACCAGACGATGAAACTCCATTAGATTATAGAAGAGCTTATGCTATAGCAAAATTGGCAAGAATGAATTTAACTAATAGAGAAGATTTTATAAAATTAGCAAATTTTTTAGGATTTGATATTTCTATAGAAAGTGCCAAAAATTATGCTGTCTTTCCCTTTACATTTCCAGTATTATTAACAGATGATAATGCTTATTTTGTAGTTATAGTTAGATTTTTAGATATTAATAGACCATCAAATGTTTTCCCTTTAACTTTCCCAATAACATTTGATACAAATGATAGAACTGCATTTTTGGAATGCGTTTTTGATATGTTGAAACCTATTAATGTAAAAATAATTTACAAATATGCAGATGATCTATAACCGAGGTTAAAAAAATGAGAATACCAGTTGTTAAAATAAATGGTGATCAATTAGATGCTTCAGAATGGAATCAAGAGCCAACACAAGAATGTGGTAATGCTGTATTATCTTCAGGGCAATCTTTTGATTCAGCAGATTTATATCAATTAGCAAAAGCCATTTCTACATATGCAGCACAAGGATGTTATTATGATGAAACAGGAACGGCAGTTCATTATATATTATCTCCTGTTGGCGATATGGAAACTCCAATTTCTTATAAAACAGGAATGAGAGTTGTTTTTATCGCAGGAAATACGAACTCAGGAACTTGTGATATAAATGTAAATTCAATTGGTGTTAAATCAATTAAAAAAAGTATGGGAACTCTTGAACTTGCTGCCGGTGATATAGCCTCAAATACTTTTGTTGAATTGATTTATAATGAATCAGCTGGCGGTTGGTTTGAATTATTTAGTTCTAATAATTTTGCAACAATACAAGGAGTAATAAATTCCACATATAATAGATTTGGAGCAGAAGTTGTAACTACTAATAATTATAATATCACTTCCTCAGAATTAACCACGCCTTCAACAGGTACTACCTTATACGTAAGTTTTGATGCTTCTAATACTGGGGCCGCTACTTTATCTATTAATAGTGGCGTTGCTTATCCAATATATGCTATCACATCTAATAATAGTATTATTTCTTTACAAGGAAATGAATTAACCGCAGCATCTAGTAAATTGATGTTTCGATCTGATTTAAATGCTTGGGAATTATCACCATTGGTATTTAGTCAATTAACAGATATAGAAAACGGTTCAGGTTATATAATTCCTCGTCCCGCAGATGTTAAGAGTTATGTTGATACATCAATTAACAATTTAATTAAAATAAAGGGAACAGCTTATTACTATACCACATCAACCGGTGTTAATATAATAGCAACAAGCGGTATTATAAGTTCTATTACAAGATTAGATATGGGATTAGCTAAATTAACATTCTCTACTGCTTTTGATAACACTAGTTATATTATATTAGTAACAACTAATATATCAATGAATGATAATGAGAATTTTTTTTGTGGAACATATAGTAAAAATGTTTCATATGTAGAAATAGTAACAAAAGTTCATTATGGCGACGAACAACCACATCTATTCGACGGCGCTTATGTTAATTTAATTGTTTTATAATTTTATTTGAGGATTTTTTATGAGTGATTTAACAGATGCTCAAGATATGGCTGCATCAAATGCCAGATCTTATTTTTATAACGCAACAAATATAAGTATACAATATGGAATAAATTATTTTCCGAGTAAAAATGAAATAACTGGTATGGCTGTTAGTAAACATTTACAGGCATTTCTTGATATAGTTGATTATTTTGGTGATGTTCCTACTGGATTTTCAATGATGAATAATTCATATCCTGCCGCACCTATATCTTTAACAAAAACAGATTTATCTAAAATCTCCGTAGCAGTAAGCCAATTGTGTTATGTTAGTATTCAAAAATATGATGAACATTATCAAAATATTTATAATTTAACTACTATCGAGGATGTCAATGCCTATGATTCTTCTACTGGATATCCAACTTTACCATATCAATTAAATACTTTATCTCAAGCTTCTTATTCATCTATTTTAAATTTAGATTTTGGTTTAGGAACTTTAACTGGAGCTTCAGTTGGCGGAGCTGTTATTAATAGTGGTTATTTAGATTTATCACATAACGACGTTAGATATGTTAATTATTCAGCTACGGGCAACTCAGATATGCAACAAATTGGAACTATTCAATTTATATTAAAACCAAATTATTCAGGGACCCCATCGGTAAAACAAACATTTATTGCTATTTCAAAAGCAAATTCTAATAGCGATAATTTAATAGAATTATCTCATTTAAGTACAAGTGGTAATTTAGAATTATTGATTAATGATAGTGCCGGATCACCTATAGTTAGTGGTTCGCTTGGCTCTTGGAGTCCATTATCTGGAACTGATTATATATTTAATATTCATTTTGATATAACTACTGGAAATACTTTAGTGAAAATAAATAATGTAACTTTTGGTTCAGTAAATACTGCAACAGGAACAAGAAGTAGTTCTATTGCATTACTTAGAATGGGTAATAATTATGACTCAACAGCATTAACAGCTTCTAATTTTAAAATAAAATCATTATCTATAATTAATGCATAATATGGAAGAATACGTAAATAAAAAAAATAATATAAAGGAACATATATTAAAATATAGCGATCTTCCACTTATAATTATTTTTGAATGTAAAGACGGTATTAAAAAAGAATATATTTTAAAAGCAAATAACGAGAATACAAAATTATTATTAAATAAAAAAGATTTGTAAATAGCAAGCCAGCAAGCAAACGGTTTAAAAATCAAGTAGCCAGCAAGCCAGCGTAATTATTAATTTAATTATAGCTGGCTTTTTTTATGTTTAAAATTTAAAGGTATTAGATTATGACTAAACTATTAGACAATGTTTCAGTTGATACAGATGGTCCAGGAATAGATGCAGATGGAGGCTCAAAAACTTTATCAATTTGGGCTGATAACTTTGGTGGAGGATCTGTGACGATACAAGGCTCCCCAGATGGCGGTAATACTTGGATAACATTAACGTACGGGGGTAATCCTGCAATATTTACTTCTAATACAATTAGATTAGTTAACCGTCTTGGTCAAGGAATGCAAATTAGAGCAACATTGACAGGCTCTACTGGAGCGTCAAATGTTAATGCAGATATTTATCAATAGGTGATATATGCCAGATTTGTTAGTGGGAGAAACAATTACAGACGTAATAGAAATTGATACTGTATTTGATGTATTAGGCGATGCAGGTTCGGGAGAAGTTTATAATTTATTACTCGAAACTGGCGATGATTTTTTGTTAGAAGATGGAAGTTTAATTCTTTTGGAGTAAATATATGGCAGATAAAAAAATATCACAATTGGATCCAGCTGCAACAAGTGGAGCAAGTGACTTTATACCTATAGTACAAGGTGGCGTTAATTTACGAACAAATCCTAATATATTAGGAGTAAATTATTCGGCTACAGGAGTAACTACAGTTACAGTTGGAGGATTAACCGCTGGGAGTAATATTACTAATCAAAATGTTGCCTCTATATTGCAGCAAATTACATCTCCTTATATTAACCCAGCTTTTACTTCATTTGCGCTTAGTGGTATTTCTACTCAAGAAGTTGGCGAAAAAATATCTGGTGTACAAAGTTTTACCTGGGCAATTTCAACAGTTGATAATGTACAAGCAAATAGTATTAATATTACGGATGTTACGAATGTTTTGTCTCTAGTTACAGGGCATTCAGTTACAAGTCCGGCCTCATACGATTTTAATGAATATCCTGATAGTGGTCTTGTTTATGAAACTCCAGCATCTAATGTTTGGAAAATACAAGGAACAAACACCGAATCTGTGACTTTTTCTCGTAATTTAACCGTTAATTGGGAATGGCGTAGACATTGGGGAATTAGCGCCAATACGTCTTTGACTAGTGCTCAGATATTAGCTTTAACGAGCAGCGATCTTTCTACAGTTGGAACTGGTACATTTACCTTCGCTGCAACTAATTATAAATATTTTTGCATTCCAAGTTCATTTACGCAGCCAACTAGTTTTATCGATAGTGCTACTGGCTTTGCTGTGGATATGCAACCTGCCGTTACAGTTTCGGTAACTAATATCTACGGAGTTGTAACCAATTATAGTGTTTACAGATCAACTTATCCTTTAACAAGTACATTAACTATGGTGGTGTCATAATATGAGCGGCATAAAAATAACGGGCAAATTTTATCCAGATGGTGCTTACGAATTAATAGATTCAAGTGCTGTAAACAATACTAGCACGGTAACAGGAAGTACTTTGGATGACGCTTTGGAGAATTTAGCTACAAGCGTTGCATCAGAGTCTTTAGAAACAAATAAATCATGGATAGATGATACATTAGGTAATGACACAACTGGAACAGTAGGCAATATGGCTAAGCCGTTTAAGACATATGCTGGTGTTGTTTCATATATGGCAACACATAGCATCGTACCTGCAAGTTCTGCTAGATATTTAGCACACTTAGCGCCAGTGGGCTTAAATGAATCTCCTGTGCTTTTACCATATCTGTATTTGCAGGGTGATATGTTTGAAAGTACGCTAATAAACAACTCTACATATTTAACTTTAGCGAGTTCATTCGCAAGTAGTAACACAGAGATAGGCTTAGAAAATATTAGAACGATAGGAGCTCATGGGTTTAACTTTGATTTATATGCGCTAGGCGGATCCACCGTGGGTGCGATAATAAATTTAAAAAATTATTATTCTGTTGGAGATTGTAAATTCAAAGGAAGAACTTATGCCTATGGTGATAGTTTAGATACCTTGAATTTATATGATGTTCATTGTGCGAATACAGGGTCAATGACTTTTGATACCGGAACGTTAAATACAGATAATTGTATTTTTGAAAATGGATTAGCAATTGCGGCTACAGTATCAACAACTACTGCTAATATAAAAAATTCAACTGTCAAAGGAATGGTTATTAGTGGTACTTCGTCTTCTATAATTAGCAATGTATATTTAACTAGTTCGAATGTAACAGGGACGATTACGTTAAGCGGGACAAATTGCTACCTATATGCTGATGCTGATTCGTTAAGTAATTGTACTTTAAATTTTATTAATGATGCGTCTGAAGTGGATCAAGTTATTAGAACTACAAATATTAACAATGTTACATTTCAGTATACACAAGAAGTGTGGGTCGATGGAAATCGTGTCGATATTTATTTAGAGGACGGCTCTATAGGCAAGCCGTATAAATCCTTATATAATTTAACTGTTCAAATGAACGAACCTGCGGACGGCTTGGCAATTCACATAGCCCCCGGAGTATTTACGGAATCTCATGCGATTACAATGTTTGACGTTCCTACAGTCATTTATGGTAACGGCGCAACCATTACATTTACTGATGGCATTTCGTTTCCTAATGGCAATTATGCACGATACGATTTAAATACCATCGGGAATGTTGTTTTTTCCTCAACTGGAACTACAGGTAAAATTTTATTTCAAGGCGGTTCATTAAATGGAAATATTGCTTTAAATGGTAATTTAGCGGATTTTAAGAGCATTTCGTTACTAAATAGTGTCATAACCGTTAACTCTCCGTGTCAACTATTATTACTTGCTTGTACTCTTACAAGTAGAGTAACCGGCTCTGGGATAATTATTGCAGAAGATTGCAACTGGAATACAAGTAATTCTAATTATTTAATTACCTCTACCACAGGGGGGACCTGTATTGTTGTCAATTGCCTAATTACTAATTTAGGTACAGGTGGTGGCATATCTTGTAACAACGGAGCAAATGGAACAACTAGAATTAATATCGTTGCAAATAATTTTGTTGCTACGGCTTCCGCTGCACCAATAGCCTGTGGTACTGCCGTGACTATTTATAGTAAAAATTCAGTTTCAAGTGCTGTTTCTGGTACTGGTTATATTCCGGTAAATTCTGATATCATTGGAAGTGGTACAGTTATGGCGGTAGGTTCTGATGCTGCCTATGATATGTATTACCGTAATGCTTCTGCGTTATTGTCTAGGGTTGGGGCAAACACAACTACGACTAAGAAATTCTTAGCTATGACTGGAAATGGTACAGTTGGCTCAGCACCCGTGTGGGATGTTCCAACAATTAGCGATCTTTCGCTACCATTTAATGGTATTGCTCCAGTTTTATTCGTTGAAAGATTTGGAACCGACATTGCAGAATTGCATTATGTTGAAGGTAGAAGCGGCGCAACCACTGGTTTTATCTTAAGTAATACCGATTTTCCTACGTCCACACCTTCGAATGGCGATTGCTACATGGTAGCAAGTGGTTGGACTGTAACAGATAATGTCTCTGGTCATACAAATACGGGACAAACTTTTACCGGACCTTTACAAATTGCTTGGAATACTAGTACAAGCAAGTGGGTGTCAAGAGATGGCTATAGCCAACAAACTGCTTTATGTACTGTCGGCGCTGCTTTATATATTGCATATGCGCGTTATTATAATACATATGCCGCAAATGTGTTGGATGACTCAACTTATTACATTGAGGAGGCATCCGAATTTAATCTTAATTTGCAGGCTCCTTCGGCTACTTTAGTTGTTTATGGCACTGCATATTTAAAAGGCTACATTCTTAATTGTAATAATATTCAATTTCAAGCTGGAGTTAGCGACTCTGGATTAACTATTGCATCTGGTCAGACAGGTATATCTACGATATTTGTCAATAAGGCATATGCTGGAACTATCACAAATGGCATGTTTCAAAATAATGCTAGTGGAGCTACACTAATTATTAACGCTGGAGAAATAATAGGAACTTCAAACCTTTTCCAATCTATAACAGCGTATGGCACTATATATGTAACTGTAAATAAAATGATTGGTAGAATTTTAGCCGCCACAAATGGCGTTGTTAATGTTAATACTATTGATAGAACTGGAATAAATTATATTGATAGCAGTAATTCGACTCTTTTTGGTGGAAAGGTTAATTTTAGTGCTGATTATAAAGATTTAAGTGATACTTTCGGACAAGTTGGACTATTTCCTCCATACTTTGTTAAAAAGTTTGGAACAGATAAGGCGGAGCTTTATTATCCACTTGGCTATTACGGAGCTGCAACAGGTTTTATTTATTCTGCAACCGATTTTCCAACTTCAGGCACACCTTCGAATGGCGATTGTTATATGATCGCTAATGGAGTAGCTGTTACTGACTCTATTTCTGGAAAAACAAATACAGGACAAGATTTTAAAGGGCCTCTACAAATAGCGTGGAATAGTACAATATCAAAATGGGAGCCTCGCGATGGATTAACTCCACAAACTGCTGTATGTAGTTATGGAGCAGCGCAATATTTAGCGTACGTTCATAGTGGGTCATCTGCAACAGTATATCCTCCGATCAAAGTATTAGACAATTCCACTTATTATATAGCTACAGCAAGTGGTGTAGACCCACATATTTATTCCAGTATTGATGCGCCTTTAGCTAGTTTTGTTTTAACCGGTAACATTGTAGTAGTATATTCCGACTTAATATGGAATGCCGCAAATGTAAACGTAGTATCTGGCAGTATAATTACGGAAGCCGGTGCAACTGATGTACATTTTAATTTTACTAATTTTTACACAGAAAACAACGTGTATTTGTTGCAATGCTGGGATGGGATAACTTCCAAGATTTATTTAACTGTTGATAATATGTATGGCATAAGTGATGGTAATACAATCATAACTTGCACTAGCGATCTGCATATCACAGCTAAACACATTACAGGCACTATTCAGCCAACTGGTTCAGGTCGAGTATCAATAGATATTCAAGATAAAAATTATATTATAAAAAATCAAACTTATGGTTCCAATAGTGTAAGATTTATAAATGATAATCCTTATGATGCGACTACTTCTGCAAATTTCTTGTACGTACATAAATTTGGCGTTGACAAAGCTGAGTTAACATGGATGACGGGAACAGGCACAGGATTTATAGCGGTCGCCGCTGATTTTCCAGCAACTCCAACTCATGGGGATTGTTATGCAATTGCGCATGGTGTAACTGTTACAGATAATGATGCTACAAAAACAAATACAAAACAAACCTTTACAGGCTCTTGCCAAATAGCGTGGGATGGTGGTACTTCAACGTGGAATAAAAGAGACGGTTTAACTGTTAATACTTGTTTATGTAGTATTTCTGCGGCTAATTACATTCGTTGGCAAGAACATGGGCTTCCGAATATGGCGTTAGTACTAGATACAGCTACATATTATCAACCATTCAATTATTACTGGTATATAGATGTTTATGCACCTATGGCAAATATTATTTGTCAAGGATATTCAGTTGTTGCAGAAGTGCATAATTTTGTATTTAACACAATGCAATTTGATACTGGCGCGAGTGATGGTGGATTTATTTTTGAACATACGGGTCATGCTAGCGTTAAATGTAACCGTGCTTATAATAATACGGGAACGCAGGCGTTATTCCAAAACTGGACAAGTGGCGGTTATTTATCAATAGATGCAGGGGAAATGTCTAGCGGTTCTATAAGTACATATGTAATAAATGCTCGAGCTGGAACTCAAACTTATATTACTGCTGGTAAAATAATGGGTGTAGTACAAGCGGGTGGAGCAGGATGTCTTGTTACAGTTAATACTGCCGATGATAGTTATATTTCAAAAGAAATGACCACCAATGGTATGATAAGATTTTCAAACGATGATGCTATTAGCGCAGGAACTGCCTTAGCATTATCTTTTGCCGGCAGCAGACAATTTTGCATTGATAACACGCAAATATTAGGTGTGGGTTCTATAAATGATAATCAATTATGTACATTAACAACGTTACCAAATACTAGTGTCACATCAGCTTCTAAAAATGTTATATCTTATAGTTCGGCACCTATATTTTCATGTGCATTTTTATACGATACTGCGTTAGGAGTTACAGATATAGCGGCGGGGATATGGGCGTTGAAAGTATTTGCAAGCGTTAATTCAGTTAGTGGTACTGCTACTTCTGCATTACTATTCAATGTAATGCGTGTAAGAGAGGGTGGCTCTTGGTTAGCGACTACAACAGGAACAGGCACAACAAGAACATTAACCGTGTCGGGCGGTTCGGTTTCATTTTTTAATAATAATGATTATAATTCCGATCTTTCCGCAACCTCCTGGGTTCAAACACCTTCAGGGTTTTATCCAGTTAGTAGTTATACATCTTCATCTGAAGTAACAATAACAGTCCCGACTGGTTATGTAAATGAAACATCTGTTGCTATTAAAAAATATCAAAAAATAACGCAATTAAGCACCGGAAACATTACTAGCATTATACCAAAACCAATAACGGTAAATTTTTCATTAGCACATCTCAGTGTAGGAGATGCCGCTTATAAATTGGGTATAATCGTATTTGGGTATAGTACTGCGAGTTCACCAATTACGATATCATATGAATTAAGTGGTACTCAAACCTGGGGGCATATTGAAACACCGACTATGTCATAATGCGCTGGTCTAAAGAAAGATTGCTTGAATATCAAGCTCGTAATAATAAACTTGTATCTGATAATAAACCGGATGATGGATTAGAATGCGAGCTTGATAGAAAAATAATTAAATATTGTGAAGACCATGGTTTTTATTATTTCCATGATCGAAGTAGAGGAATTAATAAAAAAGGGTTTCTTGATTTTGTTATTGCGTTACCTAAAGGAAGAACAGTATACATTGAAAATAAATCTAAAACTGGAAGATTTAGTCCAGAACAGAAATTGAATATTGTAAAACTTACCGGATTAGGTCACGAAGTTTATGAATGCAGAAGTTACAAGAAATTTTTAGAAATTATTTTAATAGAATTAAAAGATAATGCCTAATAAATTAAAAGACATCAAAGACAATATTATAACATATTCATGTAAATATTGTAATTATGTATTTAATTCTGAAATAGATGCAAAACAGTGTGAAACAGATTGTAAGTTTATGATTGAATGCTATCAATATGGTTATAAAGTATCATTTGACGAAGCAAAAGCAATGTTTCTAATGGAGAAAATATGAATGCTAAAGATCTTAGAAAATGGATAATAATACCTACATGTAAAATATTAGGATTATATGATGATAGCAGCGCACAAAAAACTTTTGAAAGCGAGAGCCAAGTTCGATTACTTTTAGGAACTATAGCGCAAGAATCAAACATGGGAGAATATCTAAGGCAAAAAGGATTTACTGGTTACCAGGGCGGTGCTTTTGGAATATACCAGATTGAAAGCGCTACACATGTTTTAGTATTAAATTGGACTAGAAAAAACAAGGAAGATCTTTACGATGAAATCATTGCGTTACGTTCTGAAAATAATCCTAATGGAATTGATGACGAATTAATATTTAATTTACGTTATGCTACTGCGATTGCTAGATGTTTATATTTAAGTATAGCAGAACCGTTACCAACAGCAGATGATATTGAGGGCTTGGCGCATTATTATAAATCATATTATAACAGAAGCGGTAAGGCAACAGAACAACAATTTATTGATAATTTTAATAAATATGGGTGCTAAATGAATAATGGTTTTTTACAAGACAATAGTGGGGATTTAAGTTCCAAACGATTAGCTGGTTTTTTACTTCTATTTGTTGGGATAATAATGGCTATAATTTTATTTTATAAATGCTTATATTCTCCTATTGGCAATAGCAATACTGCTCTCGATATAATAAGTTTATTTCTATATACCGGAGGAGGTTTATTAGGAATAAGTGTATTTGAAAATATAAAAATAGGGAGCAAAAATGATAATTAGTATAGCCGTTATCGGGGCAATAATTTTGGTAATTTTATTAAGTTTATCATTTTATTTTATGGGTAAAATTTCTGGAAAAAGCGTAGCTAATAAGGAGACCACATATGACAATATTAAAACAGCATCGACTATCATTAAAAGTTCTGAAAGTAATCATAGTATTGATATTAGTAAACTTGATAACGAGTTGCGTGAGTTCGAGCGTAAAGATAATTGATAGTTTTTGTCTATGGGCTCGTCCAATTACTCTAACAGAAAAAGAAATAAAAATAATGACATATGAAAGTAAACGCCAAATCAATAATTTTAATCAAATATATAAAAAACAATGCTTAGAAAAAAAATCATAAAAGTAAATGAGCCTGAAAATTTAGATATTTTAAAAGACATTTTAAAAGAATATCATTCATCTGGTTTATATATGAAACAAATTCAAAATGTAATAGATGATGCGCAAGAATTTATTCAGTCATATTTAAATAATAGTCTAAATTGCGTTGTATTTGATATTGATGAAACATGTATTTCTGAATATAACTATATGTTGAGAAATGATTTTGCGTGGACTGCTAATATAATTGAAGCCGCGCAATATATAACATCATTTCCAGCAATTACTCCGGTACAAGATTTTTTAAATTATTGTTTAACTAATGGATTAACAGTTTTTATAATAACAAGCAAACGTGCAAATATTGAACAGTTTGCACTGAAAGAAATGTCAAATGCAGGTTATCCTGATAATTTAACTTATTATTTTAGACCTGACGATGATGATGGAACAATACAACAATATAAATACTCTTGCCGAAAAGACATTATTGCTAATGGTTATACTATAATTGCTAATATAGGAGATCAACCTAGTGATTTTGATTCTGAAATCGAAGGAAATAGCGATACCTCACTATGCGAGATCAAAATACCAGATCCTTATTATTTAATAACAAGTAGAATATGAAAATAAAGATAATAACTATCACAATTTTATTACCAATATTATTTTTATTTATTTTTTTTATTATCGGGTCTTTTCTTTATTATTATTGTAATAACAATATTCAGGAAATTTCAAGGATTTTAACCGATTATATGGCAACAATTGGACTCACTATTTCCATGGTATGGATATTATTAAGTAGTATAAAAGATAGTGGTGAATATGGTTTTATTTTGAATGGATTAAAATTAGTTTTAGATTTGCTCTTAAATCGAATAACTATTATAAATTTAAATATTATCAATATATCAACTATGAGTGGTACATTATTCATGTATTTTTTACATGATATTTATCACTTTAGTACTGTTAATAATTACGTTTGCGACGCAGGGTGGAACGTAATTACTTTATTATGGGCATTATGTATCGTAGTAAATCACGGTTATAGGCGAAAATTAATTTATTCAATAAAAAACAATGAGCGATAATAACTTGATTACTACAATTTTAACAGTTATGGCAACTATGATATTAGCAATGTTTGGTTACATACTTAAAAGCAATGGAGATATTAAAACATTAAAAGCCGAAAAAACTTCAAAAAAGGAAGTTTCGGAAATGATAGATGAAAAGTTAAAAATACAATATGATAAAATTGACCAAAATATATCCTTTGTCACTAAATGTGTTACTGCTATAGCAAAAGAATTAAATATTATTACCCCTTTAGAATAATTATTATCATAATAATACCTTAATAATTTACTGTTATAATTTTATTATAAATAATAATAGAGATAAAATTAATGTTAAGGTTAATAAAAGTAATAAGCATTAAATTATTAGTATTATTTATTTTATCATGTGGGATATTAAATATTTTCAATATCTATCAATTTGATAATTATAAAAAAATACAGTCTTTTTCTTCAAATAAATCAAAAATAAATAATTCGTACATATCATAATATCTTAATATTAGTAGTATATAATTAATTTCATTATTAATAATAAGAGAAAAAAATGATAAGAGATTTATTAAGTTTTAAAACCGTAACAAGTCTTTTCAATATGGCCAGTAAATGTCTAACTGCTTATTTAGCAATATTTGCTGCCGCTAATATGAATACAGCTAGCGCCACAGCTTATAGTAATGGCGAGCAACCATATAGACTTAAATCAGGGCTAACTTGTGATGGAAATCCAGTGAATATCCCTCCTTATGCTGAATATTCATTTAATATACCATTTACGCTAGATGATGATAATAATTGTACTACCTCTAGCGCTCAATTTGAATTACTAACTGAATATAAAGGAGATGGCGGCATATTTATGTTAGCCGATGTAAGAGATGCTACTAGTAATAATGATTATACAAATGATTGTATTTCTGATTTTAGTGGATTTTTAACTAAAGATGCTCCAATTAAATTATGTGCAAAAAAAGATAAATGTGCAGATTGGGAGCCATCATTTTGGGTTAGAACTGAGCGTTGTAGTGCGACAAAAGATGGTAAAACATGTTCTGACGCTATACAACATGATGCACCAATTGTAATAGCTACTTGTACCGTAGTTAATAAGTAATTAAAGGCGCATTAAGCGCCTTTTTATTGTTTATAATTACCCCAATCGGAACTAACTATAATAGGGCTATGACATCTTGCATAAATCTTACCATTTATTCTTTCGTATTTAGAATCGAATTCTTTTTTATTAAGTTTATTTTGTAACTTTTTTTGTAGTTCTTGTGGCAATAAATCAACATTACTTTTAAATAAAGTAAAATTAGATATTATTCTTTCTGCACAAAGTTCAGTTAATGTTTTTATTTGCTTCATGTTAGCCCTCTAAGGTAAATGATTTTCCTTGAAAATGATCTAATCTAGCTTTTTGTAATTCTTCAAAAAATTTGAAATTTTGTTTCACCCCATTTTTGGCAAATTTATTTTCTTCTATTCTAAACTCTATGGATTTTTTAATTAATTTAAGTGTATTTAGTTCTGGCGAATATTCATCAACTTTGATGCTACACTTAATTAAGTATCTATTATTACGTACGGCTTTTAATATACTCATTCCTTCATCACTATTAAATATATTACATACTAAATTAGTATAATTAGGTTCATTTTTAGCAACCTGTAGGGCTATCGTTTGTGCTATAGTACTTATCATTTGTTTATTCTCCAAAATTAAATTAAAAAAATTAACTACATTGTTTACTAATGTCTTACTCGATTTTTATTTATCGCTCCAAACTAAGAGCTATCATTCTTTTGCCAAGTCGATCATCTTTTTCTAATTGCCAACCTTGACTAAATAAAGTAGCGCCAACTAAATACATTTGTTTCATTCTATTTTCTTGGCATTTATATTCGATATCTTGACGTAAAGATTCGCATTTAAAACGATCTTGTTCAGATAATTGTTGAGCTATACTGATATCACAATTAACTATATGTGTGTTTTTATTAACTGATTTACGTAATAATTCTATTTCCCACATTTGATGTATAGTACATTTTATTGAATTGAAAAATCTAAAGTTATCACTTATTTCTTTGCAGAAATCAATCATATTTAACATGTATTCAGGTCTCTATTAGTTATAAATATTTAAATCCACTTGATAGTTACATCTTCATGATATCCTTTCTCCCATACAAACCAAGCATAACAAGCCGCACTACTCTTTTTAAACATCTCTTCATTCCCATTAATAGCAGCTTGAATTCTTTTACTAAAAACAATTACATATTTAGGTGGGTACTTATCAAAAAATAATTTTCTTTTTTGGCTTTCTAAGAAAGTTAACTTTAAAAACATTATTACCTTTCTCTTGCCCTGAACAAGACTTAACCCTTGGCTTATAAATTCTAATGCGTATTTATATGGCGGATTTGTGATAATATCGCCGTAGTAACTTGTATTACTTTTAAGAAAATCTATTTGTTCGCATGGGAAGTCTCTTCGAACTATATCGGAACAAAAAATATCAATGTGCGGCGCAACTTCTTTTAAACCTTTAACTAAATGTCCATTTCCACAGGCGCATTCCCATACACTATTGCTTAATTCAAGAAAGCACCAAAATTTATTATATAATTCCTGTATTGCTATAGGATCGGTAGCATAAAAGTCTCTGTTCGCGCGTTCGTGATTAACATGATTACTGGCTCCTAATGTAACAAAAGTAGTTTTTTTATTTCCTTTCCAATCTTTCATTTGTTAACAACCTCGCAATCAAATAAATCAAGTAAATTACATCTAACTTTTACGGTCACAAGTTTATTGTCTTTAAAACCAGTGTATCTCATTGTTTTATCGAGAACTGGAAATTCTATTTTCGCTTTTTTTAAAGCCATGTAAACGCAAAAATTAGAACTAATAGAAATGCATACTAATACAATAAAAATTATTCCAAAACATTCTAAAAATTTCATTTATTAAGCCTCGATAAAAACCCAATTGATACGAGAGGATTGGGGTGTCTTTCCATTATTTTTAATTATTTTTTTATATTCCATGCATCTAAGTATATAATTTATACTTGAGTACGGAATTTCTTTACAATGATCCATTACATATTCTTGAATATCTCTAGAATAAAAACTATTTAATGTTTTACATATTGGTATAAGTAGTTTAATTCTTGCTTCTGTTAATGCCGTTATATTCATTTATTAAGCTCCAAAAAGCGTTTAGCTGCTAGTTCAGGGGTTGAAAATATTCTTCCATTAGGTTTATCAATGTCTATATATTTTACCAATATTATTGGTCCTTTTGCTAAATACGTATTATAGAGTATTGATCGTTCGCTATTGGCTATATGTTCAGATAACACGCTAACTTCATATATATCATCTTTTGATATTTCTATTATTGGAAATTTATTTATTAAAAATCTATCTAAACTAGAATCATGAGTTACCTGATATAAATAATCACCAGCTTTAAACTTCGGTTCTTGTTTCTTAGACTCAACATAATCAGGAAACCGTTCAATGTGTCCGGCGTACGTTGAGAAAAAGTCGGAGAAGGAAACTTCAACCTCAAAATCACTATAATTAATTTCATCAGTAAGATTTTTTCTATAACTAATAAAATCAGTTATTGACATATTATTAAATGAGCAAATTATTATTTCTCTAATATAATAACCTTCTCCAAAAGTCCACTTAAACCCCATATCAAACAACGCTTTTTGCACTGCTTCGCTTTCATACTTATTTGTTACTTTAATCGCTAGATGTTTCATTATTATCCTCATTATTAATTTATTTACAGATGCACTTAAGTTTTATTAGGTAGGAATCGAACCTACTCTTCTCCAAAAATAAAAGAAAATGCGCATTTTCATGAATCATGAAATTAGCTAAAAATCACTGTCATCATTAAGCACATCTGTAAATAAACTCAATTACTAGACTTTTCATTATTAATGGTCTTATCAATTTTTTTAATAATCTTTCTCAATAGTTTTCCAGAATTATATCCAAACACAAGTTCTTTATAGTCATTCCAGTCATACTCCATATAATCCAGTAATCTATAGCACAATTCTAATTCTTCTAATTTAACTTCAATTGATATACGTTTCATTTTTAATCCTCAGAAAATTTTTCAGGAAATTTTTCTTTAAATATTCGATAAGTTCTGCTCATAAATTTGTGAAAAGCTTCATCATCAAAAGAATTTGATGTTGATATACACTCGAGTAAACAAACATATTTAGTCCAAATCAAATCTTTTAATTCTTGATCTGCAACTCTTGATAGTTCAGCCATTATTTCTTTTTCTGATAAAGATGGATATAAATGATTTGACATAATTTTTCTCTATTTTATTATTTAAAAATGAATAACCTTTACTTATACAATACTCTTTATAATATATATCAATCCAATACAGTCTTTATTTCACCGCGACGATACTCTCGTTGTCTTATGACCTCATATTATTTATTGTTGCCTAAGTTATATATTTATTGTCTTATTGCTATACAACGCGTTTACGCAACTTAACTATACATCACAAAATTTTATGATATATAACAAAATTTTAAAACGGAATATCGTCATCGCCAACACTATTATTTATCGCTTCTATATTTTGTTGATATTCATCTTTTGTTGTTTGTTGTGTTTTATCCTCAGCCGGAATTAACATTATAAATTTGCTTCCATTAATATTGCTGAAATATCTACCGTCTTTTGATTTATTGGAAAAAACATTAAAATAAACCAAAATATTGTCGCCTTCTTTTAAATTATTTAATTCTTCTGATTCATCATTTCTAAAGAAATTAATAAGTATAAATTTTTCTTTTATTTCTTCTTTATATCTCTTTTCTTGTCGTAATAATACTGCATAATTAATATAACCTTTGTTATAATTTCCGATAGTTTTCAATTCTTTGTTAACATTAACCACATCACCGCTTATTATGCCTTCATTTTCATAACTATGTTTCATTTGATCACCTTGTTGTTAAAAAATCTTTTAATAAATTAATTAAATAAATTTTTGGAGTTGCTATAGCTATTGTTAAATCATATAAATTATATATAGTTATTGATCCAAAAACGATCATTCCAGCGCAGCCAAATATTATTCCTATAATATAACGATCTAAATCAAAATCATTTTTATTTCCTAACTTAATACATTTATTTAAAATATAAGTAGAAATAAACATAAATACGCCCATCGATATAATAATATACATATCACCAATAATACTTTTTATTATTAATTGTTTGCACACATCTGGGGCTTGCGCCTCTACAAAGCTTATAATATCTTTACCAGCATGGATTGCTTCAGTAGTTAATGATTGTAATGTCGTTTGCCAAAACGTATTGTTCATTTTATCTCCCCGTCTTCGATAAACACGCCTACAGTTCCGCTGCTATCAACTAGTTCAATCCAAATTTGATAATCATTTGTTAAATTAATTATTTTCATATTATTTTTCCTTTAATTATTTAAATAAAAAAACTCTATTTTCACTTGTTTTACAAAAGTTATTATAAACTTCTGGTTTTTCTTCTTTCAATTTCTTAGTGTCTACTCTTGTTGCGCTTCTGTTTTTCCAAGTTGCCAATACTGAGCCATTAATATCAATTAATATTTCACTATCTTTCATAAATTCTTGAATCTCACTTTTTAATATATTCTCTTGCTTTTCTAGTTCTTGAATTTGAGTGCGAACATCAAATAAATCATTACATTTATTAGATATTTGATTGTCTGCAATTATTTCTAATCCTTTTGTTGCAGTTTTATAAAGACGTTTAATATCTTCAGCATTTTTTGGCGCAGGTGCTACTTGTTTTAATACATTGTTTTCCCAAAAATCTTTTGTTTTTTCGATTATTAAATCTTCTAACCTTTTATTACGCTTATAAAAATAACGCCTTAAAGTGCTATCAGAACGGCTTAGTGCTATTATTTCTGCTCCCTCAATAGTTTTGTATTCATCGCAAACAATGCAGTAATGAGCTACTTGTATTAAATATTCTTGAGGTATTAAATCAGTGCCGTCTTCTCCCCAATCTTCATCGAAAAAGCGAGTTGTTTTTGCTTCAAGAATTAAATTAGTTCCTTTAATCCAACTATCTATATGTGCAAATAACCATGGACATTTTGAATTAACAAATCTTTCTTGTGGTTTTTCGCATTTATTGCCACTAATTTCTTCATATTTATGTATTAAAAACGGCTCTAAATACGTTCCCAATTCCATTTGCATTGTTGTTTGTTTACTGTGATCTTCTGTTGTCTTATCAAGATAAACCTGCAATGGACTTTTATATCTTGATAATCCAATAGATGCTGCACATTCGCTGCCACCTATGCCTTTGTTTCTTTCTATTGTTACATCAATCATTTTTATTTCTCCTTAAAATTAATATTTATTTTTTCAATGCTCCGGCCAATTGATCAGCTCTACTTTCTTGTTTAATAATTTCCCCTGTTTCCCCGTCAATTAACAAATGAGAATTGTCTTGTATTCCAAGATCTGCTTGATCATCTAAACTTGAAGCCATAATTAAATTCATGTCTTCAGAACTACGCGGTAAATATTTCAATACCGCTTTGATACAAGTTTTCTTCGCCATTTCATCATAATGAGTTGACCAAGGGGAGTAACTGCTACCAGATGATTTCGAATAAGCTTTATGCTTGTCTACATCTTCTTTTGACATAACGATAAATTGATAGCCGCCATTCTTCATGTGCGCTATTGCATAATAACATTTTATTGCTCCTCGATTTTTTAAAGTAGGAATAAAAGTTAAATATTGGTTACTTCCATAACAAACATCAAATGTATCATTTTCAAAAACTGCCTGCGCGTCAACATTTAATATTTGACCGCTATTATATGCAAGGCGCAACATTCCTTTATAACCAACTTGAAATTGGCATTCATGTATTCCTTTTTTTGAATTGTTGTAAGGTATTAAATAAGCCTCTCCAGTTAAACTGTCAGGATGTAATCCCAATTGTGAAGACTGAATTACAGCCGTAATTAAACTTTCTGACGAACATTTTTTTAAATCAGGATTGCGAGTTATTTCAGTCATTACGATGCGTAGAACCTTGTCTGAATCCATGTGTTTCGGCAATGCTTTTTCTATTTGAGCTTTTTTACTTAATAAAAGCTGTCCAATTGTTTGTTGCTTTGCTTCTGTTTGAACAACTTCTTTTTGCTGTGTTTCTTTGTTTTCAGCTTTCGCTTCATTATTAATCATTGTTTGTTTCCTCTATTTATTAAGTTTTGTTTGTTGTTGAATTGTATCTATTATTTTTTGTGTTGATTGACTTCCTTGTTTAGTTAAACAGCCGCTTTT
>Ga0153915_10000638_pt1 | contig 32365 bp, 31 predicted proteins | sample Opewatmetagenome_2_FD_107003 | JGI IMG/M metagenome (GOLD analysis project Ga0153915, IMG submission 107003) | Freshwater wetland microbial communities from Ohio, USA - Open water 3 Core 3 Depth 3 metaG | ecosystem: Environmental > Aquatic > Freshwater > Wetlands | place: USA: Ohio, Lake Erie... | reverse complement strand
TGCAGGCCGGACTCGACTGGTCTCACGGCCGCTTTCAGCTTTCCGGTATCCTGAACTGGCACAGCGGCTGGCCCTTCACTCGCCTTGACACCTCGAGCGACACCTGGACCGACCCGTCGTCCGTCACCCTGACATTCGGACCTCGCAATGGCGAGCGGCGGGCAGCGTACGTCGCGCTCGATCTGCGCGCGGCGTTCGAATGGTCGCTCGGCCGCGGATCGCTCGAGGCCGCCCTCGAATTGCGCAACGCGCTCAATGACAAGAACGTCTGCTGCAGCAGTGTGTCGGTGTCGACGTCGGGGACCGGCGAATCGGAACTCGATGTCGATCACCAGTATTGGATCGGGATTACGCCAATCCTCGGCGTGCGCTGGCGCTACTAATGCGATTGATTTAGCAGTCGTGCAGGGTCTAACGCGCATGCCGCTGTCTGCCCACCCCGCCCCCTATACGCGTCCGTCGAGTCACATGTACGTGACGGAAACTACGTATCCTCCCTCGACGAGTGCGGATCGCCACCGCCCGCGGCTGGCGCAGAGAATCCGTTCCGGCGTGCGTTTGCGCTAAGAAGCCCGTTTGCCCCATGGAAAGCCAGCCCATCGAAAATCAGGCCGTCGAGAGACAGCCGCTCACTCTGCAATCTCGACACTCGAATCCGGTCGTGCGGGCGCTCGTGTCGAATCCCGCGTGGATTCTGGGTTCTTTCGCCGTCCTCATCTGGCTTGCGCTCCTCGGCTCGCGCCCGCTGTTCCGGCCGGATGAGGGACGGTACGCCGAGATTCCGCGGGAGATGGTCGCCACCGGCGACTGGCTGGTTCCGCATCTGAACGGTCTCGTCTACGTCGAGAAGCCGCCGCTTCAGTATTGGATGACGGCCGGGTTCTATCGGCTCTTCGGCACCGAGGTCTGGTCGGCACGACTCGCCACCGGCCTCGCTGCGCTACTCGGCGTCGCGCTGATCGGATGGGCTGCGAGACGCTTGTGGGGGACGCGCGCTGCTGTTGCAGCCTGCGCGGTATGCGCATCGTCACCCCTCTACTTCCTGATCGGGCAGCAACTGACGCTCGACATGACGTTCACGCTCTTCCTGACTGCCGCACTCGTGACGTTCTGCATCGCGCAGTCGATGCGCGCGGACCGCGTTCGGTGCCGGCGCTGGATGATGCTGTGCTGGGCGGCCATTGCCGCGGCCATCATGACGAAGGGTATCGCGGCGCTGGCCATTCCAGCCGGCGTTCTCGGCGTTTACTCGCTCTGGCAGCGGGACACCGAGGTCTGGCGCGCGAGCCATCTGCCGCTCGGTCTTGCGCTCTGTCTGGCATTGTCCGCGCCGTGGTTCATCGTCATGAGCCAGCGCGTGCCGGGGTTCGCGGAGTTCTTCTTCGTGCACGAGCATCTGCTGCGATATGCGACGACGAGTGCCCATCGCTACGAGCCGTGGTGGTTCTTCGTCCCCGTCATCCTTGCCGGCATGGCGCCGTGGCTGCCGCAGATGTTCGCAGCAGCGCGCAATCGCGCCGCCGTCTCGCCGGCACGCGGCAGCTTCAGCGTCGAGCGGCTGCTGTGGACGTGGGCCGCCGTGGTATTCATCTTCTTCTCCGCGTCCAAGTCGAAACTGCTGCCGTACGTGCTGCCGGTCGTACCCGCACTAGCGCTCATCGTTGCCGCGAGCATTTCGCGCATGTCCGTTCGCGTCGTGAGGCTGAGCGCGATGGTCACGCTCGCGGTGGCGGGCATTCTCGCGGCTGGCATCGTGGCGTTCGCGCGGCTTGCCGAAGAGGAGAAACAGTCGGTGCTCCTCGAGGCCATAACGCCCGGCATCGTCGCAATGGCGCTCGTGCTTACCCTGAGCGCCGGATTTGCAATCTGGTCGGCGCGACGTGGCAACGCCTCGGCGTCCCTGACCCAGGTCGCCTGCGGATGGTTCTTGGCCGGCGCATTACTCGTCGGCTGGTGCGCCGCCGCTGCCGGGCCGCTGTATTCGGCCGAGGGGATGGACCGAAAACTCGAGAAGCGCGATCCGGCGCCGACGCACATCTATAATGTCGCCTATTATGAGCAGACATTGCCGTTCTATCTCGGCCGGACGGTTGAACTCGTGGATTTCCGCGGCGAGCTTGACTTCGGCCTGCAGCTCGAGCCGTCGCGGGCGCTGTCACTGCAGGACTTCACCGTGCGCTGGCGCGCCGAGACTGGCGCCTGCGCATTGATGCCTCGCTCGCAATACCAGGCTCTCTCGAAAACGGGGCTGCCAATGACCACCGTCGAACTCGATCCACGCCTTGCCCTGGTGTGCCGTCAATGAGCCGCACGGGTCTGATGCTGGTGCTCGCGGGCGTGCTGCTCAACGCAATCGCGCAGTTTTGCCTGAAAGCCGCGACCGGGACGACCGGACCGATCGCGCTCGGTCCCGGCCAGATCGTCTCGGGACTCGCGCGCGTTGCCACGGTGCCCTGGTCGTGGATGGGCATCGGGTGTTACGGCGTCAGCGTCCTCGTCTGGATTCTCGCCTTGTCGCGCGTGCCGGTAACCATCGCCTACCCGATGCTGTCGCTCGGCTACGTGCTGAACGCCGTGGCCGCGCACCTCTGGCTCGGTGAATCGCTAGGCGCGACTCGCATCGCAGCCATCGGCGTCATCATCGTCGGAGTCTTCATGCTCGCGCGCTCCGGCAGCATGGCGGTCAGCCCATGAATCGACCCCTGCTGCCCTTTGCGAAGCCCGACATCGACGAGACGACCATTGCCGCCGTGAGCGATGTGCTGCGCTCGGGCTGGATCACGACCGGCAAGCATGCCGCACGCTTCGAGCAGACGCTTTCCGAGATGATGGGCGGCCGCCAGGTCCGTGTCATGACCTCGGCGACCGCGGCTCTCGAAATCGCTCTGGCGGTTGCGGGCATCGGACCCGGGCACGAGGTCATCGTGCCGGCTTTGAGTTTCGTCGCGTCGGCGAACGTCGTACTGCGCGTCGGGGCGCGGCCCGTGTTCGTCGACGTCGATCTGGCCACGCGTAACATCGATCTCGATCAGATCGACGCCGCCGTCACGCCGCGCACCAAGGCGATCATGCCCGTGCACTTTGCGGGCCTGCCCGTCGATCTCGACCGGCTGTACGAACTGGCGGAAAGGCACGGACTCAGGGTCGTCGAGGATGCCGCCCATGCGATCGGCAGCCGCTGGCGCGACACGCTCATCGGGGCGCTCGGCGATCTCGTGTGCTTCAGCTTTCACCCGAACAAGACCATGACCACGATCGAAGGTGGTGCGCTCGTTCTGTCGAGCGCGGACGAAGCAGCCGCCTGCGAGCTGCACCGCTTTCACGGCCTCAAGCGTGACGCGGAAGGCGAGTCCGAAGTGTATCTCGCCGGCGGCAAGTCGAACCTGAGCGACGTCGCCGCCGTCATCGGGCTCGGGCAGCTGGCGCGGCTCGACGGCTTTGTCGAGCGCCGGCGCCATCTCGCGCACCGCTACCTCGACGTCCTCGCCGACTGGAAAGGCGGCGTGCTGCCGCCGCGCGGCGACGACGGCCACAGCTGGCACATCTTCACCGTGCTGCTGCCGTTTGATCGCCTCGGTATGACGCGCGGCGAGTTCATTCGAGCCATGCGCGCGCAGGGTGTTGGCGTCGGCGTTCACTACTCGGCGATCCCGAGCTTCGAGTTCTACCGCCGCCTGGGATACGACGCTCGGGCCTATCCGCAGGCCCTGCGCATCGGGCGCGAGACCGTGAGTCTCCCGCTCTTTCCGTCGATGGCCGATGGCGACGTCGACCGCGTATGCGGCGTGCTGCGCCAGGTCGTGGGGAGACGCTAGCCATGTCCGTAAGCGCGCTGACACGCGAATTGCCGTTGAGCCCGCCCGCGACCCAGCTGAGCGTGGTGATTCCGGTATTCAACGAGGAAGAGTGCCTGCCGCCGCTCTTCGAGCGGCTGTATGCGGCGCTCGACAAGCTCGCGCTCAGGTACGAGATCGTGTTCGTCGACGACGGCAGCAAGGATCGCTCGATCGCCCTCATGCGCGAGCAGTTCGAGCGGCGCCCGGATGTGACCCGAATCGTGCTGCTCAGGCGCAACTTCGGCCAGCACGCGGCACTGCGCGCCGGCATGCGCCAGAGCCGCGGCCGCTACGTCATCACGCTGGACGCCGACCTGCAGAATCCTCCGGAGGAAATCGCAACGATCGTGAAACTCCTCGACCAGGGCTACGACTACGTCGGCGGCGTCAGAAGCACGCGTCAGGATTCGTGGTTTCGGCGCACGGCTTCCCGAACAGCGAACTGGATGCGCGAGCGCACGACGCGCATCCGCATGAGCGATCACGGCTGCATGCTGCGCGGCTACCAGCGCGCGCTCGTCGACGTGGTGAACCAGCTGCAGGACGTGAACGCGTTCCTGCCGGCGCTCGCCTACACGCTCGCCGCCCGGCCGACCGAAGTCGAGGTTCGCCACGAAGCCCGCGCCGCCGGCACTTCGAAGTACTCGCTGCTGCGCTTGGCCCGGCTCAATTTCGATCTCATGACCGGCTTCAGCGTCGCGCCGCTGCAGTTTCTGTCCGTGCTTGGCGTCGCGCTGTCGATCGTCTCGGGCGCGCTCATGCTCTACCTGGCCGCGCGGCGCCTCTTGCTCGGGCCGGAGGTCGAGGGCGTCTTCACGCTGTTCGCCTTCGTGTTCTTCTTCCTCGGCGTGATCCTGCTCGGCATCGGCCTGCTCGGTGAGTTCGTCGCGCGAATCTACCAGCAGGTGAGAAGCCTGCCGCCGTATCTGATCGGGGCCGTGATCGAGAAGTCGGCCGACGAGCAGCGCGAGGAGCCATGACCCGAGCGGTGGTCTTTGCCTACAGCGAGGTCGGGTACCGATGCCTGGAGGTGCTCGCAGACGCGGGCATCGATGTCGCCTGGGTCGTGACCCATCGCGACGATCCGGGCGAAACGCGCTGGTACCGCAGCGTCGCTGAGCTCGCGGCACGCCGCGGATTGCGCACCTCGTTCTACGAGACGCTGAGCAGCATCGAGTGCCTGCGCACGGCGCGCGAGCTCGCCCCGGAATTTCTGTTTTCGTTCTATTTTCGGCGGATGCTGGCCGCGCCCTTGCTCGCCACGGCGACGCGCGGTGCGCTCAACATGCACGGCTCGCTCCTGCCCCATTATCGCGGCCGCGCCCCGATCAACTGGGCCATCATCCATGGCGAGTCACGAACGGGCGCGAGCCTGCACTACATGATCGAGAAGCCCGATGCGGGCGATCTCGTGGACCAGGAGGCCGTTCCGATCGGCGTCGACGATACGGCGCTCGACGTCTCGATCAAGGTCGCCGCGGCCGCCGCAACCGTTCTCAAGCGCTCGCTTCAGGGATTGATCGACGGCACGGCGCCGCGCCGCCCGCAGAACCTCAAGCTCGGATCGTACTTTGCGGGCCGCACGCCGGCCGACGGGCGCATTGACTTCTCGCGCTCCGCCTGGGAAATCCACAACCTGATTCGCGCCCTGGCGCCGCCCTTTCCCGGCGCTTTTGCGGAGATCGCAGCCGGACGGCTCATGCTGCTCGGGTCGCATTGGTGCGACGAGCCGGCGGCGGTCCCCGGCACAGCGCCGCGACTCTACGCGAGCGACGCACGGCTGTATCTCGATTGTGTCGATGGCCGGCGGCTGGCGATCACCCGGGCCGAGCTCGCGGGCGCGGCTCTCAATCCCGATGCGCTTTCGAACGACGGCGCACCACTGCGGCTCGACACGCCGCCTCTTCGCGCAAGGGCACACACATGAACCGCCTGCTCATTCTCGGTGTTAACGGCTTTATTGGTCATCACCTGACGGCACACCTCCTGCGCAAGAGCGACTGGCACGTCTACGGCATGGACCTCGAGAACGATCGCGTCACCGATTTTCTCGATCATCCGCGCTTTCACTTCTGCGAGGGCGATATCACGATCCACCGCGAATGGCTCGAGTATCACGTGCGCAAGTGCGACGTCGTGCTGCCGCTGGTCGCCATCGCGACGCCGGCGACGTACGTGAGCGCTCCGCTCAAGGTGTTCGAGCTCGATTTCGAAGCGAATCTGCCGGTCGTGCGCCTGTGCGTGAAGCACCGCAAGCGGATCGTCTTTCCTTCGACTTCCGAGATCTACGGCATGTGCGCGGACGCCGAGTTCGACCCGTACGAGTCGAACTTCGTGCTGGGGCCCATCCCCAAGACGCGCTGGATCTACTCGTGCATCAAGCAGCTGCTCGATCGCGTCATCTGGGCGTATGGACTCGAGCACCAGCTCGATTTCACGCTGTTCCGGCCCTTCAACTGGATCGGCCCGGGACTCGACAACATCAATACGCCGAAGGAAGGGAGCTCGCGCGTCGCGACGCAATTCCTCGGCCAGGTCGTGCGCGGCGAGAACATCACGCTGGTCGATGGCGGCCGCCAGCGGCGCTGCTTCACCAGCGTCTACGAGGGCGTCGAATGTCTCGCACGCATCATCGAGAACAAGGATCGCGTGGCGAGCGGCAAGATCTACAACGTCGGCAATCCCATGAACGATCACTCGGTGCGGGATCTTGCGGAAATGATCCTGGAAATTGCCGCATCCATGCCCGCATACCGTGAGCGTGCCCGCGGCGTGCAGCTCGTCGAACGCAGCGGCAGCGCGTTCTACGGTGCGGGCTACCAGGACATCCAGACGCGCGTGCCGCGCATCGTGAACACCCGTAACGAGCTCGGCTGGCAGCCGAAAGTGACGCTCAGGGAATCGCTCGAGGACATCATGCTGAGCTATGCGCCGAACGTCGGCGAGGCCGGCCGGCTCCTCGATGCGGAGGAGCGCCCGGTCGACGAGAGCCACGGCTAGCCCTCGCGCCGAGCGGGCCAGCGCGTCAGCCGGTCAATGCAGCGGGTCGCGCTGAAGATCGACGTCGATACGCTGCGCGGCACGCTTGAAGGCGTGCCAGCGCTCGCCGATGCGCTGCATCGCTCCGCCTGTGGCGCATCGTTCTTCTTCAGCGTCGGACCCGACAATACCGGCCGCGCATTGCGACGAATTCTGCGACCCGGCTTCTTCGGCAAAGTCCGTCGTACTTCGGTGATCTCGCACTACGGACTGCGCACGCTCACCCGTGGCCTCCTCTGGCCCGGACCTCAGATCGGTGTCCAAGCTGCCCACGTCATGAAAGCCGTGCGCGACCGCGGATTCGAGGTCGGCGTGCATTGCTACGACCACGTGCGCTGGCAGGATTACGTCGCCCGCCGGGGCCAAGCCTGGACGCGCCGCGAGCTCGACCGCGCCTGTCTCGCATTCCGCAAAGCGCTCGGGACCCCGCCCGAGGCGCACGCCGCCGCAGGCTGGCAGATGAATCCGGCCGTCTTGCGGCTGGAATCATTCATGGCCTTCCGCTATGCGAGCGACACCCGCGGTCACGAGCCGTTTCTGCCCAGCATGGAGAACGCCGAAGGAACCTGTCCGCAGCTCCCCACGACGCTGCCGACGCTCGATGAGCTGATAGGCGTCGACGGAGCGACGGCCGAGGACGCTGCGCGTGAAATCCTGCGGCTGTCACAAGTGCCACTGCCGCAAGGCCACGTCTTCACGGCGCACGCGGAGCTCGAAGGCATGGCCCTGCGCGACACCTTCGAGAGAATGCTGGCGGCCTGGCGTGCCGCGGGCATGCGGCTCGTCGCATTGCGTGACGTGTATGCATCGCTCGATCTTGCCGCCCTGCCACGCGATCGGATCTCGATGCAGCCCTTTCCCGGCCGCTCGGGCACGCTGGCGTGCCAGGCGGCGCGCATCGTGCCAAGTTAACCGCATGATCGAGCCGACGCGATTGATTTGCGCCGCAACTCCTGTCCAATCACCAATGTCGTCGACCTATCTCCTCGTTGCAGCCGCCGTCCGCCGATCGGCTGCATTCGCAGGTCTCATCGCGCTTTTCGCAGCCGCGCCGTTCGTGCTCGCCGACGAGCCCCTCCCGGCGCCGCAGGAGATGGAAGCCGCGGGTCTCGTGATCGGCGACATCACCATCGACAATCAGAACATCTTCGATCTCAACGATCCCAACGAGGACAAGGGCCTCTTCCGGCTCGCGAATCGCCTGCACTACCGGACCCGCCCGCAGGTGATTCGCGATCAGCTGCTCTTTCACCCGGGCGACCGATATTCCGCGCGTCTGCTCGAGGAATCGGAGCGGATTCTGCGCTCCGCGCGCTATCTCTATGACGCCTCGGTGCGTCCGGTCGCCGTGCACGACGGCCGGGTCGACGTTGCGGTGACTACGCGGGACGTGTGGACTCTCAATCCCGGCGTTTCGTTTGGCCGCCGTGGAGGCAAGAACACCGGCGGTTTCGAGATCGAGGAGCTGAATCTCGTCGGGACAGGCATCGCCCTTTCCGCCGGACACAAATCCGGCATCGACCGTGATTCCACGACCTTCGAGGTCAAGGACCGGCATCTCGGCGGCACCTGGTGGGATCTCGACGCCCAATACTCATCGAACAGCGACGGCTCCCTGCGCGGGCTGGCACTGCAACGGCCCTTCTACGCGCTCGATTCGAGGTGGGCCACCGGGTTCAATGTCCTCGACGACGACCGCATCGATTCCCTCTACGACCTGGGGAACATCGTCGATCAGTTTCGCGATCATGAGCGCCTCGCGGAAGTCTACGGCGGCTGGTCGAAGGGACTCAGCAACGGATGGGTGCGGCGCTGGCGCATCGGTGCGACGTATCAGGAGAACGTCTTCGCGGCTACACCCAACTGGACGGGCGTCACGACTCTGCCAGCCGATCGCAAATGGGTGTATCCGTGGGTGCAGTTCGACCTGATCGAGGACGATTACCTCAAGCTCAGGAATCGCGACCAGATCGAGCGCACGGAGGACTTCTACCTCGGAGCGCGCGCGAGCTTGAGGCTCGGTTGGGCCGACACTGGCCTTGGCTCGGCGCGGTCGGCGCTGATGATTGCCGGCAATCTCGGCCACGGCCTGGCGCTCTCGGACCGCAGCACCCTCGTATCCGCAATCGATCTGAACGGCCGGCTCGAAAGCGGGTCGCTGCGCGATGCGGTCGTCGAGGGCGCCGTGCGCTACTACACGCAGCAATCCAGCCGATTCCTCTTCTTCACGACCCTCGAGGGCGCCTACGGCCGCAATCTCGACCTCGACCATCAACTGCTCATCGGCGGAGACAACGGCCTCAGGGGTTATCCGCTGAGATATCAGGGCGGTGACCGGCGCATTCTGCTCACCGTCGAGCAGCGATTCTTCAGCGACTGGTATCCCTTTCGCCTCTTTCGCGTCGGTGCAGCGGCGTTCTTCGACGTCGGCCGCACCTGGGGCGAGACATCGCTCGGCACGCCGAGTCAGGGACTGCTGAAGGATGTCGGCGTCGGCCTTCGATTCGGTAGCAGCCGCTCCGGGCTCGGCAACATCATTCACGTGGATGTCGCGTTCCCGCTCGACGGCGACCCGTCGATCAAGAAGGTGCAGTTCCTGGTCGAAACCAAAGAGCGCTTCTAGGCCGCCACGACGTGAGCCTTGAGGTCCAACCGCATCGACGATCCCCGTGGGCGCTGGCGCCGGCCGCAATCCTGGCGATCACTGGCTTCGCGACGCCGAGCCCGGTCTGCGCGGCCACCGAGGACATGGACTTCATCGCCGAGCATCTGTCCGAAGTCGCGATGGACAATCACCTCCTGACGCTCCCGATCTGGTATTCCGGCAACCCGCGCGAATCGTGGGACTGGCAGCTCGACAGCGGCTATCAGCGAATCACTTCCGGCGGTCTCAAGCTCAGCGGTTTCGGTCTCGGCGTCGGTGCGCGGCGCGAGCTCGCGACGCATTGGACCATCGGCGGATTTGCCTTCTTCGACGAGGCATCGTTCGACGGATCCCCCGTTGCGCGGCCCGTGGCGCCACTTTTCAGCAACGCGATTCCGCTCGATCTGCCGGCTGATGCGCTGCTGACGAATCTGCGCGGTCGCATGTCGCAAGTCGGCGCCGGATTCGCGCTCTCGTGGCAACCCGAAGGGCGGCGCTACGCTCTCATGGCCGGCATCGCCTATGATCAGGTCCGCCTCACGGGCTATCGCACGGACTACCTGCTGACGTCCGGGGCGTCGGCCGGTGCGAGCGGAACGCTCGACTACAGCGCGACCTACGCCTTCTGGATTCCGATGGGAGGCATCGAGTGGCGCTGGACGCGCGGCCGCTGGGAGCTCGCACCGCGGCTGCATGCAGGCGTCCCTCTGCCGCGCTATGGCTGGCGCGGGCGAATACTGGGGCCGGGTTTCGACATTGCCGGCGACACGGCCGCGAGCGGCAACGGCAAGCACATGGGAGATGCGTTTGCCGGCATCGGCCTCGGCGTTACCTATCGGCCATGGCACCTCACCACCGACCTTGGAACGCTCGTCACGCAGGAGCTGATCGAGCCGCGCATTCACGAAGGCGTGTCGGCGGTCTGGGACCTGCACCTTCGCTGGCAGTTCTGACCTGCAACGCGCTCTAGGGCGCGGGCCGCAAGGAGCCCTCGATGAGCTCGAAGCGCCGATCCATGCGGGCTGCGAGCCGCGTGTCATGCGTGACGATGACGAGGCTCGTGCCGAGCTCGCGGTTGAGCTCGAGCATCAACGCGAAGACCTGCTCCGCGTTGTGACCGTCGAGATTGCCCGTCGGCTCGTCGGCGAGCACGAGCGCGGGCCGGGTTACGAGCGCGCGTGCCACAGCCGCGCGCTGGCGCTCGCCGCCTGACAGCTGGTATGGACGGTGCGTGAGGCGTGCGCCCAGGCCCACGCGCCCGAGCAGGGCGCTCGCCGCGCCCATTGCCTCCGCCACCGGCCTGCGCCGTACGAGAAGCGGCATCGCCACGTTCTCGAGCGCGGAAAATTCAGGCAGCAGGTGATGAAACTGATACACGAAGCCGACGCTCTGGTTGCGGAGCTTGCCGCGCTCGGCGTCGCTCAGCTCGTGCATAGGGCGGCCGAGGATCGAAACGCTGCCGCTCGTCGGCAGATCGAGCCCGCCGAGAAGCTGCAGCAGCGTCGTCTTGCCGGATCCGGACGCGCCGACGATCGCGACACACTCCCCCCGCGCGACCTCGAAATCGATTCCCTGCAGCACCTCGAGCAGGACGTCGCCCTGCTGAAAGTGCTTGCGCAGCCCACGGCAGCTCAGCACGGGTTCACTCATGGCGCAGAGCTTCCGCGGGCGGATTGCGAGACGCCCGCCAGGCGGGATAGAGCGTCGCCAGGCAGCAAAGCCCAAGCGCCACCAGCGCGATCCGGGCAAGGTCGCTCCACTCGACCTGAGCCGGCAGGTCGCCGATGAAGTACACGCTGGCGTCGACCAGCGTCGTGCCGAGCAGCCGCTCGAGTCCGTGCACCAGCCGCTCCGTGTTGACGGCGATCGCGACGCCGAGGCCGATGCCGACGAGGGTGCCGATGAATCCGATGGCGGCTCCCTGGTAGATGAAGATCTGCATCACGCTGCGCGGCGAGCTGCCGAGGGTCCTCAGGATCGCGACGTCGCCCTGCTTTTCCTTCACCACCATCACGAGTGTCGAGACGATGTTGAACGCGCCGACGAACACGACCAGCGACAGGACGACGAACATGATGGTCTTGGTGAGCGTGATCGAGCGGAAGAAGTTCTGGTGGGTCTGGGTCCAGTCGGACGCATAGTAAATGTTCTCGAGCTTGCGGGCGACGCCATAGACGGTGGCGCGCGCCGCATAAATGTCCTCGACCTTGAGCCTCAGGCCCGTGACCGCATCGCCCTTGCGGGTGAGGCGCGCGAGATCCTCGAGATGCACGAGAGCGAGTCCGCGGTCGTATTCGTACATGCCGGCGTTGAAGATTCCGCTCACCGCGAAGCGGCGCATGCGTGGCAGCGCGCCGAGGGGCGTCAGCACCGCCTGCGGAGACATCAGCACCACGCGGTCCCCCACCCTCACGTGCAGCGCCTCGGCGAGCGCACGGCCGAGAATGATCCGATACGAGCCGGAGGCAAGCTCGTCGAGCCGACCCGAGGTCATGCGCGTCGCGATACCGTCGACGCGGCTCTCCGCGTCTGGCAGCACTCCGCGGATCACTGCCCCGGCGATGCTCTTGCCGTTCACGAGCATGCCCTTGTCTTCGATGAAGGGCGCCACCGCCGCGACGCCGGGCAGCGATTCGGCGACCGCGGTCGAGTGGCGCCAGTCCTTCATCGTGCCGTTGAAGCCAATGAGCGTCGCGTGCGCCGTCGTATCGAGAATACGCGCACGCAGCTCCCGCTCGAAGCCATTGATGACGGACAACACGACGACCAGCGCGGCGACGCCGAGCGCGAGCCCGCCCATCGAGATACCGCTGATGAACGATACGAAGCGGTTGCGGTGGCGCGAGCTTAAGTACCGCCGGGCGATCATCCATTCGACGGACTCGCTCACTCGTACCTCAACGCTTCTGCCGGCTGCGTACGCGCGGCTCGCAGCGCGGGATACACCGTGGCGGCGAGCGTCAGGGCGAACGCGGCAACGGCGATGAGTGCGATGTCGAAGACGTGCGGGTCAGTCGGAATACGCGTGATGTAATAGACCTCGGCGTCCATGATCTGGAAGCCGAACACGCGCTGCACCCATTCCGTGACCGCGCCGACGTTGTACGCGAGCAGCGTGCCGAGAACGATGCCGATCGCCGTACCCATCCAGCCGATCACCGTGCCCTGCGTGAGAAAGACCTGCAGGACCTGCCGGGGCGTGAGTCCCAGCGTACGCAGCATCGCGATGTCGGTGCGCTTGTCCGTCACGACCATGACGAGCGAGGCCACGATGTTGAACGCGGCGACGGCGACGATGAGCAGCATGATGAGGGCCATCATCGTCTTCTCGATCGTGACCGCGCGAAAATAGGCGGCGTTCTGCTCGGTCCAGTCGGTCACCTTGAAGTGCCCGCCCAGAGCCTGCGCCACGCGTCGGCTCACGAGCGGTGCGCGCATCAGATCCGCGTACTTGACGCGGACTCCGGTCGGCTCGCCGCTCCCTCGCAGCGCCTCGACGTCGGCGATGTGCGCGAGAGCGAGGACGCTGTCGTGATCCTGCAGCCCCGCCTCGAAGACGCCGCCGACCGTGAACTGGCGGATGCGGGGCGTTACCTCACCTGCGTCATTGGAGGTCGGAATCATGACCGTGACGAGATCGCCCACGCTCACACCGAGCTGCATGGCGAGCCCGCGTCCGAGCACGACGTCATCGGAGCCCGGCGTGAGGGCTGCCAGCGACCCCTCGACGAGCGTAGTGGCGATGGTCGAGACCGACGTCTCGACCGCCGGATCGATGCCACGGAGGATGGCGGGCTGCAGTTCGGCATCGTTGCCCAGCATGGCCTCCACCTCGACGTACGGGGCTGCTCCGACCACCTCGGGGAGCGTGCGAAGCCGGTCGACGACGGACACCCACTCGTCCCTCCCGAGGTGCTCGGCCGTGACGTTCGCGTGCGCCGCAAGGCTGACGAGCCGGGAGCGAAGCTCGGCCTCGAAGCCGTTCATGATCGACAGCATCGTGACGAGAGCGGCGACGCCCAGGGCAAGCCCCGCGAGCGACGTCCAGGTGATGAAGGAGACGAAGTAGGTTCGCTTGCGGCTGCGCACATAGCGCAGCCCGATGGCGAGCGGCAGCGGATAAAACATGGGCCGCGATTAAAGCACATCCGCTGCGGCCTCACAGGCGCGCTGGACTGTGAACTATTACGCTAAACTTTCAAATACTTAGGCGAAATTGTTCGCGTGCTGATGCCGGTGCTATATTGCCGCCGTCCCCTGTGGAGGCTGCCCCATGAAGATCCCCTCGTTCCTTGTGGCTGCTTTCGTCGTGTGCGCGGCTCCGCTCGTTTCGGCGGAGATCATTTCGGTCGACGGCAACATGTCGGTGCGCGACACCGCAGTCGATCGACCAGCCCGCGGTTCGACGATGCAATCCGTCGAGTCCCATTTCGGCGCTCCGACCGCCAAGCATGCCGCCGTCGGCAAGCCACCGATCACGCGCTGGGACTATCCGACGTTCAGCGTGTTCTTCGAAAACGATCGTGTCATCCACGCGGTGGTGACCGCCGGCTGATGGCTTGACGGCCGCCCGCGGGTTCCCGCGCCCGGCGGTCTGCTAAGCTCGCGAGCCTTCCGGCCCCACGGATCTCACGGTCCGTGCAGGGCCGTCTATTGCTTTGTGGCGGGCAGGTCAAAGACGCGCGATGTCATTGATTCCTTCGATGCCGAATGCTCCGGCGCAATGGGTGCGCTGGGGCCAGCTCTATGGAAGCGCCGCCGCACTCGCAATCGCGGAGGCGGCCCGGCGTGCGCCCGGACCCCTGCTGGTGATCGCCGAGGCGGCCCGCGCGCTCGATCGCCTGCAAGCGGAGCTCCATTTCTTTGCCGACGCTGAATTTCCGATCCTGCCGTTCCCGGATTGGGAGACGTTGCCCTACGACCGGTTCTCGCCTCATCCGGACATCGTCTCGCAGCGGCTGGCTGTGCTCTACGAGCTGCCCACACTCGGGAAGGGCGTTGTCATCGCGACCCTCGAAACACTGCTGCAGCGTCTGCCGCCGCCGAGCTATATCGAGTCGCACACGCTGCTCCTTGCGAAAGGCGATCGGCTGCCCCGCGAAGCATTCCGCGCGCGCCTGACACAAGCGGGCTATGCGCAGGTCGCCCAGGTCATGAGCCCGGGCGAGTGCGCGGTGCGCGGCTCGCTCATCGACATCTATCCGATGGGCGCGGTCGAGCCGCTCAGAATCGACCTCTTCGACGACGAGATCGAAACCATTCGCGCCTTCGATCCGGAATCGCAACGTTCGGGCGAGCGGCTGGAACACGTGCGGCTTCTGCCGGCACGCGAGGTGCCGCTCGATTCCGAATCGGTCAAGGCGTTCCGCCGCCGCTATCGAACGCGCTTCGAAGGCGATCCCGGCCGCAGCCCGGTGTATCGGGATGTCAGCCATGGCCTTGCGCCCGGTGGCGTCGAGTACTTTCTGCCACTTTTCTTCGAGTCAACACACACCCTGTTCGATTACCTGCCGGGTGCCGCTCAAGTCATCGACACCACGGATGCCGCGACCGCCGCCACCGAGGCCTGGAAGGGGATCGAGTCGCGCTACGACCAGTACGGCCATGACCGGGAGTACCCGATCCTGGCGCCGGCCGAGCTCTACCTGTCGGTTCCCGAGCTCGCGGAGCGCCTGAATGCTCGCGGCGGTGCCCACCTGAGCCGCGTGAAGATCATCCCTGACACGAGTCCGGAACCCGCCTTCAACTACGCGACGGCCGTGGCACCGGACGTGCGCTTCGACTCGAAGTCGCAGAATCCGACGGCGCTGCTCGCGAAGTTTCTCGAAGGCTTCCCGGGCCGAACCTTGCTCGTTGCCGACTCTGCCGGACGCCGTGAAGTCGTGCTCGAGCTGCTGGCCGCGCACGGGTTGAAGCCGAAAGCAGTCGCCGGCTGGCAGGAGTTTCGCTCAGGCTCGATGAGTCTCGCGCTCACCGTCGCCGCCGACGTGGGATCGCTCCTCCTGCCCGAAGCCGGTCTCGCCGTCCTCACAGAGGAGCTGCTGTTCGGCGAGCGCGCGCGCCAGGAGCGCCGACGCAGACGCAGCGAGCGCGACCCCGAGGCGATTCTCAAGGAGCTTACCGATCTCAACCTCGGTTCGCCGGTGGTGCACGAGACCTACGGCGTCGGCCGGTTTCGCGGACTCACGACGATGCAGATCGCCGGCGAAACCGGGGAGTTCCTGCTGCTCGAATATGCGGACGGCGACAAGCTGTACGTGCCGGTTCAGGCGCTCAATCTGGTGAGCCGTTACAGCGGCGCCCCGGCGGAGAGCGCGCCGCTGCACAAGCTCGGCAGCGGCGACTGGGAAAAAGTGCGCAAGAAGGCGGCGAGCCGCATTCGCGACGTTGCCGCCGAGCTTCTCGATCTCTACTCGCGCCGTGCGGCGCGTCAGGGGATCGCGCTCGAAGTTCGCGAGACGGAGTACCGGGCGTTCTCGTCGGCGTTTCCATTCGAGGAAACGCCCGACCAGACCGAGGCGATTGCAGAGGTCCTCGGCGATCTCGGCTCCGGAAAACCGATGGATCGCGTGATCTGTGGCGACGTCGGCTTCGGCAAGACGGAGGTGGCGCTGCGCGCGGCGTTCGTCGCGGTGAACGCCGGCAAGCAGGTGGCGGTCCTTGTCCCGACAACGCTGCTCGCACAACAGCACTATCAGACGTTCGCCGACCGTTTCGCGGACTGGCCGGTGCGCATTGCGGTCCTGTCGCGCTTTCGTAGTAGCGCCGAAACGGCCGAAACGGTGCGCGGGCTCGAGGAAGGCCGCGTCGACATCGTGATCGCGACGCACCGGCTGCTGTACGCCGCGCCGCGGTTTCGCGATCTCGGCCTCGTGATCATCGATGAGGAGCATCGCTTCGGTGTGCGAGACAAGGAGCGCCTGAAGGCCCTGCGCGCCGAAGTCGACGTGCTGACGCTGACGGCGACCCCCATCCCGCGCACGCTCAACATGGCGCTCGGGGGCTTGCGGGACCTGTCGCTCATCACGACGCCGCCGGCGGCGCGGCTCGCCATCAAGACATTCGTCACCGAGTGGAACGCCCCGCTCATCCGCGAAGCATGCCTGCGCGAGATTCGGCGCGGCGGCCAGATCTACTTCGTGCATAACGTCGTGGAAACGATCGACAAGATGGCCGCCGAAGTCCGCGCGCTCGTGCCGGAAGCGGCCGTCGGCGTCGGGCACGGGCAGATGCGCGAGCGCGATCTCGAGCAGCTGATGCTCGACTTCTATCATCGCCGCTTCAACCTGCTCGTATCGACGACGATCATCGAAAGCGGCATCGACGTGCCGACGGCGAACACCATCGTCATCAACCGGGCGGACCGCTTTGGACTCGCGCAACTGCACCAGCTGCGCGGTCGCGTCGGCCGGTCACACCACCGCGCCTACGCGTATCTGATCACTCCGCCCCGCCCGGCGATGACGGCCGATGCGATCAAGCGCCTCGAGGCAATCGAGTCGCTCGAGGATCTCGGCGCCGGATTCACGCTCGCAACGCATGACCTCGAAATCCGCGGCGCCGGCGAGCTCCTGGGAGAAGAGCAGAGCGGACAGATCGAGGAAATCGGCTTCTCGCTCTACATGGAGATGCTGGACCGCGCGGTCAAGGCACTCAAGTCCGGCCGCGAGCCCGATCTCGGGCGGCCGCTCGCGAGCGGCACCGAAGTCGATCTGCATCTGCCGGCGCTCCTGCCGGAAACCTACGTGCCGGACGTCCACCTGCGCCTCGTGCTCTACAAGCGCATCGCCGGTGCCGCCGACAACGCCGCGCTCGACGATCTGATGGCCGAGCTCACCGATCGCTTCGGTCCCTTGCCGGAGCCGGCGCGCAACCTCGTGCGCGTTTCGCGCCTCAAGAGCCGCGCCGCACCGTTCGGCATTCGAAAGATCGACGCCGGCAGCACCGGCGGCTACGTCCTGTTCGAGGAGGAGAACGCCGTCGATCCGGCCAAGGTCATTCGCCTCGTGCAGGATTCGCGCAGCAAATATCGGCTCGACGGTCCGCTCAAGCTCCGCTTCCTGGCGAAACTCGAGAAGGAGGATGAGCGTATCGCCTTCGTCTCGGACCTGCTCGCACGCTTCGCGTGAGGCGTGCCACCGGGGAGATCCGGCCGGACTTCGGCTACACTTGCGCGCATGTTGAGCCCCCGCCCTGCACGCTTGCACGCTGCCAGCCTTTGCCTTGCGGCCGCCGTGGCGGCGCTATCGATCTCCGGCCGATCGAGCGGCGCTCCGGCCGCCGACGCATTCAATGTCGAGCTGGTGGTATTTCGCTACGAAGGCACGGTGTCGAGCCCGGAGAACTGGGATGTCGCCGCACCCACGGATGCGGCGCCGGCGACGCCAGCGGCGCCCGATGCGGGCTCCGCCCCCGATATCATCCGCCCGCTCAATCCGGCGCAATTTCAGCTCACGGGCACGGAGTCGGCCCTGCGCCGCAACCCGAGTTACGAGCCGATCGCGCACTTTGGTTTTCGTGTCACGCCAGGTGAGCGTGACACCGGTACACCGGTGCGAGTCGAATCGCTGGTCGACGCGGCAAGCGGCCTGACCGGAACCGTCACTCTCGAGCGCGGGCGGTTTCTGCACCTCGCACTCGATCTCGCCTACACGACGTCGACACCGCCCGCCCGACTGCTGGCACCGAACGCGGCGCCGGGATCCGTAACGTTCTGGATTCACCAGGACCGGCGCATGAAGCCTTTCGAGCGCCATTATTTCGACCACCCGGCCTTCGGCGTCGTAACGATCGTAACGCCCGTGGGCGGCAGCGACTGACTGCCCTGCGGCGCCGTGCGCTACGGCGCTTCGTGCACGCGATTACGGCCGTCGCCTTTCGCTTTCTTGAGCGCCGCGGCCACCTTGTCGATGTGGACCTGCGGCGTGTCCTGGCTTGACGGCACGCCCGCCGTAATGCCGACGCTCACCGTGACGAATTTCTGCACGGTGCAGCGCGGATGGTGGATGTGCAGCTCCGCGACCTTGTCTCGAATGATCCGGGCATGCTGGGCTGCGAGCTCGGCCGTCATGCCGATGCCCGCAGCGATCACCGCTCCACCGTCGAAGCGCGCGGTAAGATCGCTGGCGCGGCGAAAATGCGCGGCGATCGTACGCGCCACGCGTCGTATGCACGCGTCTCCGGCATTGCGGCCGAAAGTTTCGTTATAGAGACCGAGGGCGTCGATGTCGAACAGGAACCACGCGACGCTGCGTCCGTCGCGCTGCGCGATCGCCCAGTCGCGTTTGACCAGCTCCTCGAAGTACGCGCGATTGTAGAGCCCGGTCACGCGATCATCGCGGACCACGGAAATCGGCACGGCCGGCGCGGCCACGCCCTTGGCGTCCTGGCGCGATCGCTCGCCGGAATCCCGGCCCGAATCTCGATGATAGCCGATGAAATGCGTGACGCGCCCTTCGCCGTTCTTGAGCGGCTGGACCGCGATCTCGTTCCAGAATAGCGTGCCGTCCTTGCGGTAGTTGCGGATCAGAACGCAGCAGGCCTCGCCGGCGTTGACCGCCTGGTGCATGCGCTGCCTGCCATCCTGATCCCGATCATCCGCCTGCAGCATCCTCAAGTTGCGGCCGACGAGCTCCTCGAGCGGATAGCCCGTCATGCGCAGGAACGCCGCATTGGCGTAGACGACCGGCAGGTCCTGGGCGAGCGCGTCGACCACGACGACGCCGTCGGGATCGGAATCGACGACGCGGCGGAGAAGCTCCAGGTCGAGCAAGCTCATGCGTCCAGCCTCAGCTCGGGCTGCGCGAACGAGCGCGCCACCGCGTCCGCGGAACGGCGCCATTCCTCGGAGGCGAACAAGTCATCGGGCAGCGTCGCGGGGCGCCCTCTCAACCGTGCAAGTCGTGCAAAGCTCGCGGGCTCCGGTCCCTGCTTGAGACCGTCGAGGAGCGCGAGCACGCCCGCGCGGTCGTTGCAGACCGGCAGCACATCGCACCCCACGCTCAGTGCCAGGCGCGCCCTCTCGAGCATCGAGCCGCCCGCCGCGGCCGCCTGCATGCCGAGATCGTCGGTGAACACGGCACCGTGAAATCGCAGGTCCTCGCGCAGCACCTTGCGCACCCAGAAGGACGATAGGCTCGCCGGCAGCGGATCGATTTCGCTGAAGACGATGTGCGCCATCATCACCGCGGCGAGGCCGTTGGCGATGAGCCGGCGATAGGGAACGAGATCGCGCTCAAGCTCTGCGAACGGGCGGCGATCAATGGGCAAGCTCACGTGCGAATCGGCGATCACCGCCCCGTGACCCGGGAAATGCTTGGCGGTCGCTGCCATGCCGGCGTCGCGCATGCCGGCCATGTAAGCGCCCGCGAGCGCAGCGACCGCGTCGGGGTCGCGATGAAATGCCCGATCGCCGATGACTTCGTTGACGCCGTAGTCGAGATCGGTCACCGGCGCGAAGCTCAGGTCGATACCGAACGCACGCAGCTCCGCCGCCATCAGCCAGCCGCTCGCGCGTGCGAGATCGAGCCCCGCCTGGCGATCGACGTCGTATCGCCGGCCGATCATGCGCGCCGCGGGCAGCGCGGAAAATCCCTTCCGAAATCTCTGCACACGTCCGCCCTCGTGATCGACCGCCACGAGGAGCGCAGGGCTGCGCACGGCGCGGATGCCGGCGATGAGACGAGCGAGCTGCCCGCCATCGGAATAATTGCGCGTGAACAGGATGACGCTGCCCACGAGCGGATGCTTCAACAGCTCCCGCTCTTCGGCGTCGAGCTCGACGCCGCGCAGATCGACCATCAAAGGTCCCAGGGACAAGTCAGCTTCCTCTTGGCTGGCGGCACAGCCTACCGCCTACCGGGGCAGGTTTCACCTGCGCGCACGCTCAAGTTCGATCGAACACCGCCATCGACTCGACATGCGCCGTATGCGGAAACATGTCGATGACGCCAGCGCGGCTGAGAGCGTAACCAAGCTGATGTACCAGCTCCCCGGCATCGCGCGCGAGACTCGAAGGCTGGCAGGAAACATACACCACGCGCCGGGGCTGCCAGCGTGCGATCCGTCCCACAATGGCGCGCGCGCCGACACGGGGCGGGTCGAGCAGCACCAGGTCGTAGCGCTCACGGACCCAATCGAAGTCGAGCAGATCCTGCCCCAGGTCCGCCACGTGGAACCGGGCGTTCGCGATGCGGTTGTCCTCGGCATTTGCTCGCGCCCGTGCAACGAGCCCCTCGTCACCCTCAACGCCCGTCACGCTGGCTACTCGGCGGGCGAGCGGCAGCGTGAAGTTACCGAGACCACAAAAGAGATCGAGCAGTCGATCCTCGGGACGCGGGTCGAGCTCGCGGATCGCACGGGATACAAGAAGCTCATTGACCGCACCGTTGACCTGGATGAAGTCCGTCGGACGGAAGCCGAGCGTGACGTCATGCTCGGGCAATCGGTAGTGCAACAAAGTCGCCGGTGGCGACAGTGGCTCGACGCTCTCGAGACCCCCTCGCTGAAGGTAGATCTCGAGATCGTGTTCCGCGGCAAATGCGACCAGCGCCTGCCGATCCGCCGCGTCCGGCTCATCGAGGACCCGCATCACCAGCGCAAGCACGTTGTCCGCCAACGCCACCTCGATCTGCGGCAGCCGTGCGCGGATCGACAAGGCGCCGATCAACCGGGCGAGCGGCCGAATCAGCTCACTGACGCGTGCCGGCAGCACATGGCATTCCCCGATCTCGGCGATGAGCGGTGAATAGCTTTCCCTGAAACCCACCAGCACTCCCCCCTTTTTGGGGACATGCTTCACGCCAAGGCGCGCACGCCGTCGGTACCCCCATGGGCTCGCGGCGACTGGCGGCAGGAGCTCACGCGGGCTCACCTGCCCGACACGTTGCAGCTCCTCGATGAGCTGGCGCTCTTTCGACTTGAGCTGTGCATCGCTCGCAAGGTGCTGCATGGCGCAGCCGCCGCACACACCGAAATGCGGGCATCGCGGCGTGACACGCTCCGCGGCTGGGCGCTCGACGCGCAGGGTTATGGCCTCGTCGTAGTTGCGGTGACGGCGCACACGTCGCGCGATCACGCGTTCGCCCGGCAGCGCGCCGTGCACGAAGACAGCCTTGCCGCCAGGCCGCGCCACTCCGCGACCGTCGTGCGTCATCGATTCGATGTCGAGGGTCTCCTCGACGGCGGCGGCCCGCACGATCTATTTCGCCTCGGTGCGCCCGGATTCGGGCCAAGCGGCGAGAAACTCGGCGAAATGCGGCTTGCCGGCCTCGGCGAGGTATGCCCGGGCGCGCGCGATCTCCGCCTTGTGCTCAGCTTGGCTCAGGCGGCCGCGGATGAGCTCGAAGCGCAAATAGATGAGGTAGGTATTGAGCACGTCCGTTTCGCAGTAGTTGCGGATCTGCTCGATGCGACCGGCCGCAAAAGCGCTCCAGACATCCGCGCCGCGCATGCCGAGCTTACCGGGAAACCCGAGCAGCGCCGCCACGTCGTCGAGGCTCGCCCGCCCGCGCCCCTGAAACCCGGACAGCACGTCCATGAGGTCGATGTGACGCCAGTGGAAGCGGCTGAGGTAGTTGTTGTAGCGGAACGCCGTGTCTTCGTCCCCGGTCTCCCAGTAGCGCGCGGCCGGCACGGAGTGCAGGAGGGAACGATAGTGCAGCACCGGCAGGTCGAATCCGCCGCCATTCCAGGTCACGAGGTCCGGCGTGTGCTTCTCGATGCCGTCGAAAAACCGCGTGATGAGCTCGCGTTCGGATGCGTCGCGGTCACCGAGGCTCCAGACCTTGAGCGAATCGCGCGTTCTAAACGCGACGGAGATCGCGACGATGCGATGCTGCTCGAGCGGCAGGAACTCACCGCCCGTTTCAGCACGCCGCTGCGTGAACATGATGCGCGCCACCTGGTCGTCGGCCAGGTCGCTGAGGCCGTAGAGGCGCCGGCCATACGCGACGTCCGGCACGGTTTCGATGTCGAAGACGAAGCAGTGCACTACGCCCCCTTTTTCATGAGCACGGCCATGGCGAGGACGAGTCCCGCCTCGTCCGTCAGCGTAACGTGGCCATCGCCGACGCCGAGCCGATCGCACATGTGCCTGCCGCGTTCGGAGTAGATCACTTCGGGCTTGCCCCACCTGTTCTGCACGGTGCCGACATCACGGATCCACACGCCGTGCGCGAAACCCGTGCCCATGGCCTTGACGATCGCCTCCTTCGCTGCGAAATGCATCGCGAGGAACCGGACGGTGCGCTGCGTGAGCTTGAGCTGCTCGAGCTCCGCCGGCAGCAATAGCCGCTTCACGAAGTGCTCGCCGTACTTCGCGTATACGCGCTCGACGCGCGCAACCTCGAGGACATCGGTGCCGATGCCGAAGATCACTCAGCCGCCTCGCGCGGCGATCATCAGGTGCTTCATTTCGCTGACCGCCTGGGCGAGGCCGTGGAACACGGCGCGCGCGATGATCGCGTGCCCGATATTGAGCTCCACGATCTCCGGGATTGCGGCGACCGGCTGTACATTGTGGTAGTGCAGGCCATGGCCTGCATGCACCGTTAGGCCAAGGCTCGCAGCATGGCGCGCGCCATCGCGCAGGCGATGCAGCTCCGTCGCGCGTTCCTGGCCGCTCGCTTCTGCATAGCGGCCGGTGTGCAGCTCCACGACCGGCGCCCCGGCCTGCTGCGCGCCATCGATCTGCCGCACATCCGGATCGATGAAAAGCGAGGCGCGCATGCCTTGCGCACGCGCGATCGCGCACACTTCGCGGATGCGCTGCAGCTGGCCGGCGACGTCAAGACCCCCTTCGGTCGTCACCTCGTTGCGACGTTCCGGTACGAGGCAGATGTCCTCCGGTCGCACCCGCGTCGCGATCTCGAGCATCTCATCGGTCGCCGCCATCTCCAGATTCATGCGCGTCTGGATCACCGCCTTGATGGCCGTCAGGTCGTGATCCTGGATATGGCGGCGGTCTTCCCGCAGATGAAGCGTGATGCTGTCGGCGCCGGCCTGCTCGGCCATGAGCGCCGCGTACACCGGATCCGGGTAGCGCGTGCCGCGCGCCTGGCGCAGCGTTGCCACGTGATCGATATTGACGCCGAGTGCGATAAACGATCCGCCGCTCACCTCTTACCCTCCCGACTGTTTCCTGCGCATCGCTGTCGCAACCTCGCGCGTGCGCAGGCTGCGGCCTTCGAGGCAGGTTTCGAGCGCCTCGCGCAACAGCGGCTTGACCTCGCTCAGCTGCGCGGCGTCGCGGATGGTCTCTGCGCCGAGCGCCAGCAATGCGGCGCCGGAGTATAACCGCCCGCCCGCGCCCGCGGCGGCTTCGATCGCGCCGACCTGCGGTCGAAAATGGTAGCGCGCCGACGCGTCGAGAGGCTCGTGCCCGTCCGACGTCACGGTGAGCGCGAGGCCGAACCCGACGATGTCGAGCAGCCGCTTCTCGAAGAGCCGCAACCCCCGCGTCGCGCCGGCGGCATTTGCAAGACTGCCGAGCGTCTCCTCGTACAAATCGAAGAGCTCCGGGTGTTCGTCGTGACGCGTCGTCAGTTTCAGGATGAGCTCGTTCAAGTAACAGGCGCTCATGAACTGGGCGGCCGGCAGCCGTAAACCGGCCGTATCCAGCTCGGCGCCCGTCAGCGTCGGCGCTTCACCGCGACCGGACCAGCTCACGAGCAGCCGCTGAAACGGCTGCAACGCCGCGGCCAGGCCCGATTTCGCGCGTCGCACGCCGTGGGCAAACACACTCAGGCGCCCGTGCTCGCGTGTCAGCAGCTCGACGATGCGCCCGGAATCGCGATACGCGAGCTGATGCAGCACGTAGGCCGGCACCGGACCGACACGGCGCGCCGATTTCATCGGGATTCATAACCGAGAGAGCGCAGCGCCCGCTCATCGTCGGCCCAGTTCTCTTTGATCTTGACCCAGAGCTCCAGGTAGACCGGAGTAGCGAGCATGCGCTTCAACTCAAGGCGCGCCGCGCGGCCGATGCTCTTCAGCCGCTCGCCTTTCTCCCCGATCACGATGGCTTTCTGACCCTTGCGCTCCACCCAGATGACCGCGGCGATACTGACGCGGCCGTCGGGCGCCACCTCATAGGCTTCCACCTCGACGGACAGCCCGTACGGCAGCTCATCGCTCAGTGCCAAAGTCAGTTTCTCCCGCACGATCTCGGCCGCAAGGAATCGCTCACTGCGATCCGTCACCTGTTCGGCCGGATAAAGCGGCGGCCCCTCGGGCAGGTGTGCCGAGATGACCTTGACCAGCCGATCGAGATTGGTACGGCGCAGCGCCGACACGGGAACGATGTCCGCGAACGGCGCGCGCTTGCCAAGTTCCGCAAGGAAGGGCAGCAATTTCTCCCTCGGCTTGACCTTGTCGACCTTATTGACCACCGCGATGATCGGCCGGCCCACGCGCTGAATGCGATCGAGTGCGGCCTGATCGTCGGGCAGCCAGCGCGTCCCCTCGACCAGAAAGAGGTTGAGGTCTGCCTCGGCGATCGCCTGCGCGGCTGTGCGATTCATCAGGCGATTGAGCGCCCGCCGGGCATTCGTATGCAGCCCCGGGGTGTCGACCAGCACGATCTGCGCGTCGGGGCGGTTCACGATGCCGAGAATACGGTGGCGCGTGGTCTGCGGTTTGGCCGTCACGATGCTCACCTTGCGCTCGACGAGGGCATTGACGAGCGTTGACTTGCCGACATTCGGCCGGCCGGCGAGCGCCACGAAACCCGAGTGGCGCGCCACGGGTCGATCCTCGTCAGCCGGCGCGCTCATCGGACGGCCGCCTGTTCGTTCTCCTCGCCGATCTGGCGCAGGATCTCCTCGGCCGCCTGCTGCTCGGCGCGGCGCCGGCTGAGGCCGCTGCCGGGAGCGCTCACATTGAGCGCAGGCACTTCGCAACGAACATCGAAGGTCTGCAGATGGGCATCGCCGCGAACGTGCTCGACGGAGTACACGGGCAACGGCAGCCCGCGCGCCTGCAGATATTCCTGCAACCGTGTCTTCGGATCCTTGAGCTCTGGGACCTCGCGCAGCCGGGCGACCCGGTCGGCGATCAGCCGGTCCACGACGCCGCGTGCGGCCTCGAGGCCTCCATCGAGATACACGGCCCCGATCAGCGCCTCGAGCGCGTCGGCGAGGATCGAGCGGCGGCGAAATCCGCCGCTGCGCAATTCGCCGGGCCCGAGCCTGAGCTCATCCCCGAGGCCGATGGTCGCCGCCGTCTCGGCGAGCGAATCGCCACTCACGAGGCTCGCGCGCAGACGGCTGAGCTCGCCCTCGTCCGCGGTCGGGTACTCGCGGTACAGAAGCTCCGCCGCCAGGCAATTGAGCACGGCGTCGCCGAGGAATTCGAGCCGTTCATTGTGCGCGCCGCCCGCGCTGCGATGTGTGAGGGCCGCCTCGATGAGCGCGGCGTCCGCGCAGCGATAGCCGAGGCGCTCGGCCAGCCAGTCAGCCGCGATCCGCAATGGCATTCCGGTCCGTGTCCAAGGTACCCGGCAGGCGCCGATTCCAGCGTGCAGCTACTGGGAGATCTCCACTTTCTTGTCGAATGACACAACCAGGGCGATATCCGCGAACAGGGGCGCGGTCGCATCGTACGTCGCCGAGACTTCAATCACGCGGCCCTGCGGCTTGATTGTGATGTCCTTCATCGTCACGGTGGCATTGTCTTCGAGTTCGAAATGCTTGCCAATGGAAGTGAAGATTGCGCTCGCGGTCGGGCTGTTACCGTCGAACTCCGTCTTAACCTGCTCGAGCGTGCGCGCAACGCTCATGTATTCCAGATAGAGCGGGGTCAGTCGAATGCCCGCATAGATCACGATGGCGCTCGGAAGGAGCAGGACCAGCCACCCGATGAACGTGACGCCGCGTTGACGATGTCGCATCAGTCTCACTCCTTGCATGACATCAGTGAATCGCTTCACCGATGCGGTTTAGATAACGGAAATTGAGCCACACCCGCACGGCCCGGCCGACGAGGTTCTGTTCCGGCACGAAACCCACCTGCGCCGGGAAGCGGCTGTCCTGGCTATTGTTGCGGTTGTCGCCCATGAAGAAATAATAGCCCGCCGGCACGACCTGATCGTAATCCGTCGGCAGCTGGTGGGCGAACATCACGGGATGCGGGACCGCGCCCAGCAGTTCCGTGCCGAGCGGCGCGTCCTGGTACTGCTCCCGATCGTCCTTCGGTCCCGAATAGACTCCGTCCCGTTCCTGCGGCTGCAGCTCGCCGTTGATGTAGACGAGGTTGTTGCGGACCTCGACGTGCTCGCCCGGCAGGCCGACCAGCCGCTTGATGTAGTTCACGCGCGGGTTGGATGGCAGGCGGAATACGATGACGTCGCCGCGCTCGGGCGCATGTCCTTCCGTGACCTTGGTGTTGATAACCGGCAGACGCAGCCCATAGGCGTACTTGTTGACGAAGATGAAGTCGCCGTCCTGCAGCGTCGGCATCATCGAGTCGGAGGGAATGCGAAAGGGTTCGAAAACGAATGAGCGGACGGCGAGCACGATCACGATGATCGGAAAGAACGTGCGTGCATATTCGACCCACACCGGTTCCGCGAGCGGCTCTTTGCCCGGCGCCAGCGCCGCGCGCGCCCGTCTCATGATCGCGCGATCAAGTCCCCAGATCACGCCGCTCACGACAGCGAGAATCGCAAGGACGAGGCTGAAGTCGACCGCCTCGGTGGTAAAGAGTCCCCAGATGGCCGACAGGGCGGATCCGAGGAGCAAGGCGTCGATGAGCTTCAGGATGCGTGGTTTCGCATTGCCTGCGATCACACGCCGCGGACCGACGAGCCAGTCGTCGTAGAGCGATACGAGACCGAAGCCGATGATGCCGAAGATCGACCACTTGAGCTGATCTTCGCCACCGAGCGAGTTGAGGATCAGCATCCAGATCGATGCCGGGCAGATGACCCGCGCGTATCCAACGACGACAGGTTCCGCAACGGCGGACCCGGGTTGCGCGGCCTCGAGTTTCGCGCGCTCGCCCGCGAACAGGGCGAAATCGAGGACGAGGATGAGCGTGCTCAGGATTGCCGCGAGCACCACGATCGGGTGAAGCTCGACGCTCGCCGCATAGGCCGGGGATCGCTTGAGCCCGAGGAAAAGCAGAGCGCAGGCGATGAGAAAGACGTACCCGGCGTACTCGGCGGTGGAGCTTGCGACGGGTGCTCCGCCTGCCGCGAGCCGCCGCGGTGTCACAATCCACTGATCGATCAGCCAGACGAGTCCGGAGACCACCAGAACGACGACGATCAACCAGATAATTGTCATGAATGAATAGCCATCAAGCCTGCCGATTGCTGCGGCTGCTGGCGGCGCATTCTACCGGTCCGCCTACTTCTTGCCGACTCTAAGCACCGCAAGGAACGCCTCCTGCGGAATCTCCACCTGCCCGACCTGCTTCATGCGGCGCTTGCCCGCCTTCTGCTTCTCGAGGAGCTTGCGCTTGCGCGTGACGTCGCCGCCGTAACACTTGGCAAGCACGTTCTTGCGCAGGGCCTTCACGGTCGCGCGCGCCACGACCTGACCGCCGATGGCCGCCTGCACGGCGACCTCGAACATCTGGCGAGGAATGAGTTCCTGCATCTTGTCGACCAGCTCGCGCCCCCGTGTATAGGCGTTATCCCGATGCACGATGATCGACAGCGCGTCCACGCGGTCGCCGTTGATCAGGATGTCGAGCTTCACGAGTGGCGCCACCTGGAAGTGGCTGAAGTCGTAGTCGAACGACGCGTAGCCACGCGACACCGATTTCAGCCGATCGAAGAAATCGAGCACGACGTCCGCCATCGGCAGCTGATACTCGAGCGCCACCTGGCTGCCGAGGTACTGCATCTTCTTCTGCACGCCGCGCTTTTCCGTGCACAGCCCGAGCACCGCCCCGACGTGCTCGGGCGGCACGAGAATGTGAGCCGTGATGATCGGTTCGCGAATCTCCGCGATCTCCACAGTCGGCGGAAGCTTCGCCGGATTCTCGATGTACTCGATGCTGCCATCGAGGCGCGCAACCTCATAGACCACGGTCGGCGCGCTCGTGACGAGCTCGAGGTGATACTCGCGCTCGAGGCGCTCCTGCACGATGTCCATGTGCAGAAGACCGAGGAAGCCGCAGCGAAATCCGAAGCCGAGAGCGGTGGAGACCTCGGGCTCGAAGTGCAGCGCCGAGTCGTTCAGGCGCAGCTTCTTGAGCGCGTCGCGAAAGTTCTCGTAGTCCTCCGAATCGATCGGAAACATGCCGGCGAACACCCGCGGCTTGATCTGCTTGAAGCCCGGCAGCGGCGCGCTGCAGGGAACGGCGTCGAGGGTGATCGTGTCGCCGACCGGTGCGCCGTCGATCTCCTTGATGCCGGCGGCCACGAAGCCAACCTCGCCGGCCGACAATTGCGGTTCGACGAACGACTTGGGCGTGAAGCGCCCGAGCTTGCTTGCCTCGTGGCTGCGACCCGTGCTCCAGACCCGCACGCGCGCACCGGTCTTGAGCGTGCCGTTGACGACGCGCACCAGCGAGACGACGCCCACGTAGTTGTCGAACCACGAATCGATGATGAGTGCCTGCAAGGGCGCGGCCGGATCGCCTTTCGGCGGCGGGATGCGACGGATCAGCTGCTCGAGAAGCTCGGGCACCCGCTCGCCCGTCTTGCCGCTCACAAGCAGCGCGTCGTGCGCCTCGATGCCGATGATCTCTTCGATTTCCTTCATCACCTTGGGCGGATCGGCCGATGGCAGATCGATCTTGTTGATGACCGGCACGACTTCGAGGCCCTGCTCGATCGCCGTGTAGCAGTTGGCAACGCTCTGCGCCTCGACTCCCTGTGCGGCGTCGACGACGAGCAGCGCGCCTTCGCAGGCCGCGAGTGACCGGGAAACTTCGTACGAGAAGTCGACGTGGCCCGGCGTGTCGATGAGATTGAGCTGGTAGCGCACGCCGTCCGCGCCCGTGTAATAGAGAGTGACGCATTGCGCCTTGATCGTGATGCCGCGCTCGCGCTCGAGCGCCATCGAGTCGAGCACCTGTTCCTGCATTTCGCGCTCCTCGAGCCCGCCGCAGAGCTGGATGAAGCGGTCGGCAAGCGTCGACTTGCCGTGATCGACGTGCGCGATGATCGAGAAATTGCGGATGTTCTGCATCGTCAGGCGGCTGGCTTCGGTGGCCGGAGGGGTGGCCACGTCAAAGCGATGCATTATACGTGCGATTGCGGTCCCGGGCCGCCCTCGATGCTCCTTGCCCGCCAGGCCGAGCGGTGCGAATCAACGGCGGCTCAGGCGTTCGGCTTCAGCGCGGTCGAATCGCCCATAGCAGACCACTTCGCCATCGAGGAGCAGGACGGGCACTTTGTGCCCGAATCGCCGCTTGAGCCCGGCGTCCTGGTCGACGTCGACTACCCGCACCGGTGTATGAGCTCCGCCGAGAAACGCGTGCAGCTCCTCGAGCATGACCTCGCAAAGATGGCAGTCAACGCGGCTGACGAGCGTGTATCCGGGCACCGCGGGCGTGGACCCAGCGCTCACGGACGCCGTGACGAGGCTCCAGTCGGTCGCCCGGACGGCTGCACGGAGCCCGCGATCAGTTCCACCGTTTTCGGCGGCACCTCGCCCACCGCCGTGACCTGGTGGCCATCGACGACGGTGGAAAAGGCCGCCGAAGAACCGACCGTTGCGTGTCCGCTCAGTGCCTGTCCGCGCTCGTTGGTCTCGATGAACACGGACACCGTCGCCAGGCCGTCGCTGTACACGAGATGTGCGACGGGACGGGACGGATTCTCGAGCGGCTGCGTGGTGCTTGCGCTCAGACGAAAGCCCGGCGGCAGCCTGATGGCACGCCACAGCAGCGAGTCCGGCGCGATTTCCGGGATTTGCAGCGACGAGTCGGCCCGAACCCAGGTGAACCCTTCGGTGGAAAGCTGCGGCTTGAATGCGCTGTTCGGGATCCGATCTGGCCAGGCGATCTCGGTGAACAGAATCTGTTCAATGACGCGCCCGTCGGCGTCACACAGCTGGGTCTTGAGCGGTACGGCCGTCTCTTCATCGAGCCACAGACGATAGCCAAACCGAAACTCGTCCTTCGGCGTCACGGAGACGATCCGCGTGTTGTGCCTCATGACCCGACCGGTGCCCTTCGCCTCGACCGTGTAGTACTCGACGAGCTCGGGGCGGAAGCTTGGCAAAGTGCCAAGCAGCGGCCCCTGGTCCTTGCGGGGCTCGACCAGCACCTTGTTCTGGTCAGGCAGGTAACAGGTGAGCTCATCCGAAGTGCCGACGATTTCCCGGCCGCTGCCGTCGAGCGACTGGAGCCGCTCGGTGACCCGGCCGTTCTCCACGCGATGCAGGATCTTCATCTGCGAAACGCGGCCGTTCGCGAACTGCACGAAAGTACCCACGTAGTTGCGCTCAGTCAGGGCCTTGTTCATGCGCTCGAGGAGCTGACGTGGATCCTCGGCGGCACCGGCAGCCGCGGCAGCGAACAGCACACAGCAGGCAAGCGTTCGGCGGCGGGCGATGGGCATCACGGCGCCTGTCCCTCGGCCGGCGCCGGCACGGATCCGTCGTCCTGCGAGGCGGCGTCGCTCACGACATTGCGCCGGCCCGGCAGCGACGAGTACTCGCTGTGGGCAAAGACGTAGCTCGCCAGCCGAGCCGCCGTCAGCGCCGCCTGCGGGCTATTGCCCTTGGGCGGAACGACGTACGGATTGGCCGGCTCGTTCGTAGTCGAGCGCGGCTGCGCGTGGGGAGTTACTTGCGCCACCACCGGGCCGGTCGCCGGACCGCTCTGGGCGCTCTGCACGCCAGGGATCGACGGGACTTCGCGCGCGCCCTGCTGATTCTGCACTACGAGGATGGCGGCCAGCGCGACGCTCGCGGCCACGGCGACCCCCGCAACCGGCTTCCACCAGTGAACGAGCCGCGGGCCCGGGAGCTGGCGGGCGATAGCCGTCACTCCGGCACTCACGGTGGCCGCGACACCGGTTGCCGGCGTCTCTCGTACCACGGCTGCGGCGACGCGGTCGCTGAAGCCGCGGCGCACGCTCGATGGCTCGGCGCGGATCGCCTGCCCGATCAGGTAATAGCGGTTGGCCGCAGCTCGCAGCTCGGCATCGCGCGGCACCTGTCGCACAAAGAGCTCGCCCTCTGCGCGCGGCAACTCGCCGTCGATGAACGCTGAGAGCTGTTCCTTCAGTGGCTCGGTCATGAGTTTCTAGTCCTCGAGTCGTCCCAGTCCGCCTTCAAAGATCGGGCGCAGCTTGCGATCGATCGCTTCGCGTGCCCGGAAAATCCTCGATCGCACGGTGCCCACGGGACAGTCCATGGCCTTCGCGATCTCCTCGTAACTCAGGCCCTCGAGCTCGCGCAGCACAATGGCAGTGCGCAGGTCCTCGGGCAAGTTCTCTATGGCGCTGTTGACCGTATTCTGGATCTCTTCGGTCAGCAGCAGTCCTTCGGGTGTCTCTGCATCCTTCAGTCGCGCCTGCATTACGTAATCCTCGCTGTCCTGCGGATCGAGCGAGTAATCGACCGGCCGGCGGCGGCTGGCGACGAGGGCATTCTTGGCCGTGTTGATCGCGATGCGGTACAGCCAGGTATAAAAAGCGCTGTCGCCGCGGAACGATGGCAGTGCCCGGTAGGCGCGGATGAAGGCTTCCTGCGCGACGTCCTCCGCTTCCACCGCATCGTGTACGTAACGCATGATGAGCTTGAGAACCTTGTGCTGATACCTGAGGACCAGCAGGTCAAAGGCCGCGGCTTCACCTTGTTGCACGCGCTCGACAAGCATCAAATCGCTGTCTTCACCGCCCATCCGGGGCCTTCCGTACCTTCGGTTCAGCCGGCTCCGGACG